>Ga0164313_10000814_pt1 | contig 26294 bp, 16 predicted proteins | sample GuaBasSedimGuay4_FD_113735 | JGI IMG/M metagenome (GOLD analysis project Ga0164313, IMG submission 113735) | Subseafloor sediment microbial communities from Guaymas Basin, Gulf of California, Mexico - Guay4, Core 4569-4, 0-3 cm | ecosystem: Environmental > Aquatic > Marine > Hydrothermal vents... | reverse complement strand
CCTGAAGATCTGTGGCCAGCCTCCGGCACGACCATGCAAGAAACCGGTTAAGTCGGATAGAGCGGGATAGAAGGCGGCCAGGTAATCTATTCTGCTGTCTAATCCGGCTGTTACAATAGAAAGCGCTCCCCCCTGACTTCCCCCGGTTACTCCAATGTCTTCACCATTAAAGCACTCCAGGCTTTCAATAAAATCTACCGCTCTCACACATCCCAAATAGACTCGTTTGTAGTAAGCCCTGTCTTTGTCATCCAGATTTGTAGTCCAGTAGCTGTTTAATGCACCCTGCATTAGATTGGTATATACACTCTGATCAAGGTTTACGGGAATTCCATGTATGCCAATGGTAAATGAGACAAAGCCAGCTTCTGCCTCCCAGACATCTCCATAGTAGGGCCTGATACCTGCACCGGGAACATGAAGGATGGCTGGATATTTACCCTCTTTTTTAGGGGTGCACAGTATTCCGTAAATCTTTCCTTTGATGTTGTCTATTTGCACATGGTATACATTGGCCTTATCTGTACACCTTTCGGGCATTAATGTTAATACCGGGTTTACAGGCACCTTGGAGAGATCTTCCTTGCCTTTGGACCAGAACGATTCAAAATCTGACGGTAAGGTGGTGGTGGGCTCAATTTCCTCTGGAGAATAGCCTGCTGTGGCATAGGAGGAATACTCCTTTCCATCCACCTCCACGGTAGCTGTGCACCTGAGGAAACCGGGTTCCTTGAATTTATCAGCCTTTATGCTGACTGACCCTTTTTTTAAAATAAGGGTTCCCTGATCCCAGATTTCCACCAGTTCGGGTTGGATTACATACTTTATTTCAATCCCTTCCAGTGGTACATTGTTTTTTAACACGGTGATTGAAAATTCTGCCTGCTCACCAGTTTCATAAGTCCAGTTGGCATGGTTGGGTGTTACAATGACCTTCACAAGTTCCCTTCGGGGTTGTGCGGTAAGTGAAAAAGCTATAACAATGGCAAAACACGTGGAGATTAAACTTCTGATTTTCATTGTATGAAGATATTTTGGTTAATATGCACTCTTTAACTGGTCCAGACCTACGTTGGCTATATCAAAATCCTGCTCACCGGTGGCTCCTGAGAAAGTCGCCAGGATATACCCCCCATTTACTTTTTCGATGACTCCGCCTTTCCAACCGAACTCTCCCAGCTTGGGTTCTCTGATTCCACTTCCGCTATCTTTAAAGGTTTCGGCCATCTCCCCGGCTTTGGAGTAAGCTACAGCCAGGTAGTTTGCAGATTCATTGGACAATGCGCCCACCACTTTCATCTTCGAAATCCATGTGATGGATGAATCGCCAGGAATATAGGCGACCACTGCTACTCCCTTGACCTGCATTTTCAGAGCTGCCTGCTCCATGACAGATAAGCAATCATCGGCATGCGTTATAAAATTATGTTCTCCGGAATTGGTTTGGGCTTTTGCGGAATAATTAATATTAAATGCAAAAAGCACTGCGATTAGCAAAAGTGTTTTTTTCATAATTGTAGTTCAGGAGGTGATTTTCCATCCCAAGTTACAAATCATTTCTTTCGATTCAGAACAATTTTCTGTATGGCTTCAACCACCAGGATAGTTGTAACGATACTTCAGTTATATTTACAACATTCAAAGTGTTCTCGATATCCCATGAAACAAAATAAGTATGAAAAGAATTTTCTCTCTCCTATTTGTCGTATTTGCGATATCATTGTCCAGTGCTCAGGAAAAGTTGGACTTTTTTTTGCCCGATGATGTAACCTACAACAAGGAGATTCCAGCTCCTGATCAGTATTTTAAACAACCCTTAGGACAGTGGCACCTGACCCATGATCAGGTATTGAATTACATGAAAGAGATCGCCAGGATATCCGATCGGGCCATTATCTATGAGTATGCCCGAAGTTATGAAAACCGACCCTTGGTTCACCTGGTTTTTACCTCTGAGGATAACCAGGAAAAGCTTGATGAATTAAAAGCCTTGCACCTGCAATTTGCCAACCCGGATGAAAATATCCCCATTGAGGGAGTTCCTCTGGTGGTAAATCTGGGATATGGAGTTCATGGGAACGAATCGAGTGCCACTAACTCTTCCGTTCTAACAGCCTATCACCTGGCTGCAGCCAATGGCGATACAATGGATAGTTTGCTTGAAAGCACCATTATCATTGTTGACCCGTGCCTTAATCCTGACGGGTTCACCAGGCACAGCACCTGGGCAAACATGCATCAGAGTTTCCTGGCTTCAGGCGATAACAATTCCAGACAGTATTACGAAGGCTGGCCCAGTGGAAGATCGAACCATTACTGGTTTGATTTGAATCGGGATTACCTGTTGCTGGTGAACCCGGAAAGCAGAGGCCGGATCTCTAAGTTTCATGAGTGGAAGCCGAATGTAGTGACCGATCATCATGAATCATCACCAAATTTCAGCTTCTTCTTTCAGCCCGGAGTGCCTGACAGAAATAATCCATTAACACCGGCTGGCAACTTCGAGCTTACCAGTAAAATTGCAAAATACCACGCACAGTTTTTAGACGAGATTGGGTCCTATTATTTTTCTGAAGAGCAGTTCGATGACTACTATTTCGGGAAAGGGTCCACCTACCCGGATATCAATGCCGGGGTTGGAATCCTATTTGAACAGGCCTCAATAAGGGGAAGGATTCGTGAAACTTCAAATGGATTGAAAACACTGGCCCAAAGCATTAAAAATCAATTTACCGTTACTCTTTCGACCCTGGAGGCTTCCATGAAACTACATAATGATCTGTTGAATTATCAGAGAGATTTTTATGAAAGTGCACTGGAGCTTGGAAGGAAAAGTGAAACAAAAGCTTATGTTTTCGGGGATGAATCTGACAGGTTAAAAACAGAAAAATTTGTGGAATTCCTGAACCAGCATCAAATTGAGGTCTTCAAAGTTGAGAGTGAAAGTTCTGCTTACAGCTATATGGTTCCTGTGGAACAACAGCAATATCGTCTGTTGACTTCAATTTTTGAGGAGGTGACCTCATTCAGGGACACTGCATTTTATGATGTTTCCACCTGGACCCTGACCCATGCGTTTGATATTCCCGTTGTCCGGTTAAACTCCACCAGGGAAATTCAAAGCTCAGAACAACCGGTAATTGCAACAAAGGTAGAAGGAGCGGTGATTGGCAATAAGAGTAATATTGGTTATCTCTTCCGCTGGAACGAATATTCCACTCCTGAAGCCCTTTATCAATTGCAAAATGCAGGGTTACGCACCAGTGTTGCGACCAAAGGTTTTTCATTTGAGATTAGTGGAAAGGTAGAAGATTTCATCCATGGAACGATCTTTATTCCTGTCAATCAGCAGGAGATAAATGAGGAACAGATATTTAGCATGGTTTCAGAAATAGCGAAAAATACCGGAGTGGATTTTTATTCCCTCAGTACAGGGCTTTCTCCACGGGGAATTGATATGGGAAGCAGCAGTTTTTCAAGTCTGGAAAAGCCTGAAATACTAATGTTTATAGGGGGATCTGCAAATGTGTATCTGGCAGGCGAAATCTGGCACCTGTTCGATCAGAACTATAATATTCCTATCACAGGCGCTCCGTCCGACAGATTGGGTTCAATTGACCTGAACCGGTATAACAACATCATTATGCCTGGAGGTTCCTATAAGGAGTGGAGCCAGGAAGAGACTCAGAAATTAAAGAGATGGGTCGAAAATGGAGGCACCCTTGTAGCCTGTAAGGACGCTTCGGAGTGGGCTGCAAAGAATGAACTGGGTAGCACCATATTCAAGGAAACTGTTCCACTGGATACCACAAAGTATTTAATGTACAATGAACGGAGGAAAGAATCCAACCTGCATAGCATAAGAGGAGCAATTTTCAATGCAAAACTGGATGTTACCCATCCTCTGTGTTATGGCTACTTGAAAGAGGACCTGTCCATTTTTAAAAAGGGAACCACCGTTGCAATGCCTTCCGGTGTAAAATATTCCGAACCTGTTAAGTTTGATTCACAGCCCTATGTAAGTGGGTGGATTTCGGAAGAAAACCTGGAACGGATCAAAGGGGCCCCGGTGGTATCGGTTCAGTCAGTGGGCAGGGGTAAAGTGATTAGCTACCATGAGGACCTGAACTTCCGCGGGATCTGGATGGGAACTCATAAACTATTTGCAAACTCTGTTTTTTTTGGGGGAGTGATCAGGTAATTGCAGGCCAGGGATTAAGCTGCGAAAATCATTGCTGCAAAAGGAAGTCAATCATTTGATATGAGGGATTTAATCAGATCGTTTTTGTAAGAGTCTCTTTCATCCATCTCTTCAGCAAGGGTGTCTTTCATGGCTATACTGAGTAATTCGGCCTTTAGCTTTTCAAGCAAGGCTATCTGTGCAAAATAGTCCAACTTACCGAAATTAGTTGCAAAGAATCCCTGAACCTCTGAACTGTTCAAGATTTCAGCCGGCATCTTTTCGATGGCATTTTTTGCATAGTAACCTTTCCCGTTTTCGATGGTCCTAAGTACTTCGGGTAAGTACAGCGAGAATTCATGGGCTGAAAAACTACTTACCAAAAAGTAGTTGATTCCCTGGTCTTCCCCGGACACCAATTTTTGTATGAGATCTTTACTGAATAGCTGTTGTGTGGTCGACTGAATACTATCCACTGCCTGCCCATGTGCAATATGCCAGAGTGTATGGCATGAATAGACTGCCCCTCCAATTACACTCTCTTTAATCTCATTTTTTGTTGCACAGGTAATCCCATCGATGGCCGAACTGCGGGTATCCTTTACAAGCTCCTCATTGCTGTAAGAGGCAAGCAGCGAATTTGGGCTATGAAGTATGGCATCCAGCTTTCTGTAGTCGGATGCTGTAAATGGAATGTGATCCAGTTTGGTTAAGCCTTTGCCGGAGATGGAATCGTAATGATGAAACCGTCCTATACAGTCCCAGTAGAAGTCAATTTCGATGGTATAGCATTTACTCCCTTCACAAACAGGCGTTGAAATCCGGGCACTGTAAATTTCCAATAGACCAAGGCTATCATAATGTGCCTCTACTTCAATATTCACAGAGTCGGAGGCAGTAAAACTAGTGATGGGAATGTCATCAGAAACAAGGTTTGTCCCAATGACCATCATGGAGACCAATATGGAGCCCAGGAGATATTTCACTCTATTTATTGGTCTTCATCAAGGTACCCCCTTCATTGTAATCCTGGGTATGGGGCAAACTGGCATCACCAATGCCTTTTCTCATAAGCCTTTCCAATTGGGAGAAATGGTTCAGGTAAATATCTCTGGGTTGTACTTGTTGAGCTTTGCAGATCGATGCTGCCATGCCAACCACTTCTCCCATCATCCCCCCGGTGCGCATCAGTCTAACAGTCCCCAGTGCTACATGTGTAACGCTGATATCTCTTCCTGCCATCATCAGGTTCTCAATATTCTTGGAGTAGAGGCACCTGAAAGGGATGGGGTAGGGGTAGATGGTAATGTGTTTGGCGATGGACCTGAATGCTTCCCCCTCAAATTTCTCCAGGTTCTCCGGATCGGGATAGTGCAAATCGATGGTCCATGAGGTTGGGGCTGTGCCATCGGGTTTTAAATTTGGTTCAGTGAGATCGTTCTCCGTGAGTATATAATCACCCACCAGTCTTCTGGACTCTCGCTTTCCGCCAATATAGGCTACCCACTTTAATGCTTCATTTTTAAACTCCTGCCTGTTATTGTAGTGGTTCTTAAGATAGGACCAGTTGGAGTAGACCACCAGCAAGCCGTAATCTCTGATAAACTCTGTTTCGTTTATCATGTCCTTCCCCATGCCTGTTTCCCAATCCCAATCCCCTCTCTTTATGGCAAAGGCTTTCTCATCGTTCCATGGGAGTCCCCATCCAATATCTGGAAAATCAACGGATCGATCCATGGCCTGTGAAAACCATTGAACCGAAAGGCCCATGGTCAGGTTATCCTCTTTTTCAGGAGCGGTGGGCTCATTGAAGGTGGAGCGGCTTTCTCGTCCTGACATGTATTCGGCTCCGGCCAGGTACCCAATGGTTCCATCGCCGGTGCAGTCGGCAAAAAGCGGTGCTGAAAAAAATTTCCTCATACCCGTTTCCAGGTTTTGAGCTACCACATTTGCGATCCGCTTACCCTCCACCTGGACCTCATTGGCATGGTAATTCAGAAAAAGAGAGATGTTGGGTTCATTCAAAACAGCCTGTAACTTCTTATCATCTTCATAATAGTCCTTTGGCTGTGCATTTCCTCCCTGTGTTGGGCCAATTTCATTTACCAGGTTTCCAAGTGCGGGATAGGGTTCAAGGTTGATCCTTGCACCCAGGTGTACGCGTACTTCCGAGCTGTTATTTCCACCCAGGAGAGGTCTGTTCTGGATCAGTGCCACTTTTACGCCTAGCCGGGCAGCGGATATGGCTGCGCAGGTTCCCGCCATTCCTCCACCGATAACCACAAAGTCGAAACTGTTTTCAGAGGGTTCTTTTTCAACAGGTAAGAGTACTCCCCTCAGCTGTTCCAATCCCTTCACCGTATTCGGAGGAGAATCGTTCCTTTTGGAGGTGAAGTAGAGGGCATCACACCTCCCGTTAAAACCAGTGAGGTCGTGCAGTGAAACTTCCACCTTTAGTTTGGTTACCTCTACGATCCCCCCTTCCACCCAGGACCAATCCTTGCTCCGGATCCCAAAGTCCTGTCCCAGGTTTTCCCCATCAACCAGTATCTGGAACTTTCCTGCCGCTTCATCTGACCATGGAGCGGTCCAGTTCCGTGTTCGTACAAATACCCTGTAGGTTCCCTTTTTTGCAAACGAGACTGTGGTAGTAGCATTCGCCACCGGAGTTCCCATTCCATGCGCCATCAGATAGGGGGACCCCATCACATCCATGGACTGTTGGTCAATGACCCAGCCGCCTTTATCTTTAAAACTCTCGGTTTCTACCAGTACCGAACTCTCACTTTGACCCAGTCCTGCATGGCTTATAAGAAGGCTTAATATACTGATCCCTAATAATTTCATTTTCGCACATCTGTTTGAAAGAGCAATTAATGAAATATAATTTATACTGAAGCATGACACGGATTATTTTTTTGATGCAATCTACAGGGCGTTTTGACTCTTTTTTAGTCGAAGGTGAATCACCATGGCAATTGGACCCACCAGGAAGAGGGCATAGAAAGGTGCATATATAAACTCATTTAATCTCAGGACAAACTCAACCAGGGCTATCAGAAAAGCAACAAGGATCTGGCCCTTTTTATTCTTTACCGTGGTTGCCGGATCGGTAATCATAAAAAAGACAAATAGCTGATACATGGGTCCGGTTAGGGGTGCAACTTCTGTGAAAAAAGGGACACCCAGGATAAGGCTTCTGAGGAAGGAGAAACCGATAAAACTGGCCACATAAGTCAGGGTGATGTGTATCCGCCTGGCCCTTAAAACAATCACCAGGCCCAGTGTCCAGATCACAAGCATGGGCACCAGGTTGTTGCCCCATTGTATGCTTAGTCCAGCTACACTGAATGGGACAAAAAAGAGCAACCAGGAGATACCAAAATTGGAGGGATTCCAGATGTGCTGGTTCCTGTATCGCAACAGATATTTTGTCATAATCGAAAGGACTGCCGCAAGGGCAAATGGCCACAGAAAGGTGGAACGGATCAGAATGCTCACACTGATTCCGGTGATATAGGCACTGGAGATGTTTTTCCATTTTCCCAGGAACAGTTTCCCCAGGATCAATTCAGTAGCAACGCTACAACCTATGGCCAGGGCAATGGCTCTGTAACTTTCCAGAATTCCGAAACTGAAGTGCCCTACAATGAGGATCAGGGTAATAAACAGAGGAGGAGCGTATCGTATGTACTTATCTGGCATAGCTATCTTGTTTCTTCGATCCTGTGAATTGTAGATAATTCTGGCTGGTCGATGACCTGTGTCACTCCTCCCGGCCAGAGAATCTCAACCCTGTTTACCGAGGTTGAACTGCCCAGACCGAAGTGGAGCCTGCGTTGGTTCTGTGAGCTAAATCCGATACCGCCGGTCACAACCTGTGACTGTGACTGGGAGTCCCAGTGCAGGGTGACCACAGCGCCTATGGCACTCTGGTTGCTTTTTGTTCCTTTCAATTCAAAGGCGATCCAGTTTATCTCAGGCGCAACATCGTTCTTATAAACCAGCAGCCGGTTGTTCTGATTGGCCACGATTACATCGAGCACTCCCCTGTTCCAGAGGTCGGCCATGGCAACCGATCTGCTGTCAAAAGTCTGATCACCGGCCACATATTCAGCTACGTCGTAAAAGAAACTCTTGCCCGAATTAAGCCAAATCCTGTTATGCTGGTATCCTGAGTGGCTTCTGCCGTTCATGGGAGGCCAGTTTCTGATATCGGAGATGATCGATTCGTTCCCACCGGTCACTTTAGAGTAGTCGTACCAATAATTGGTGCCCATCTTCCCGGAAATAAACCCATTGGCCACATAGAGATCCTGAAACCCATCGTTGTTAAGATCCCCGAATTGGGCCCCGTAACTCCATCCCCCCGACTCGATTCCATTTTGCCTGGCCAGGTTCTCATAGATGATCCTGTTATTTTCAAATTTTGGAACCCAGTGGTTGTTGCCCTGCAGCAAAACCCCCTCTTCGGTAATATTCGAAATATAGAGTCCGAATTCACCGCTGTTATAGGTATCACCCAGTGAAACATTCATCCCGCTTTTGGGTGAGAACCCGATGGTGGTTTCGGTACTCATTTCAACAAATCTTTCTCCATCTTCATTATGGTAGAACTGATCAATTCCATAATCATTGGCCACAATAAGTTCGGGATATCCATCCCGGTCCACATCCACTGCCCCGGCTGCCAGAGTCCATCTTGTGGAGGTAAGTCCCGCTTCGGTGGAAACATCCAGAAAGGTCCCATTTCCCTTGTTTTCAAAAAGGTAGTTTCTACCCCCATTCTGGGCATATTCAAAACTCTCGGTTAATATGGTGGTCTTTCCCAGATGCCAGAGATCTACCTCTTCGGGAAAGTAACCACCCACAAATAGGTCCACCAGTCCATCCGAATTATAATCCAGCCATATGGCTGTATTGGCATTGAGCCAGGAAGGCAATCCGCTTTTTGCGGTTACATTTTGAAATCCTTTACCCTGCTCATTCCTGAATAGTTCAGGTTTCCCCCACTTATAGATAAAGAGATCCTCAAATCCATCGTTGTTAAAGTCGGCCCAGACCGAACCCATGGATACCCCCGTACCCTCCCTATTCAGGTCGGCCACATTGTACCGGTCCGCCACCTCCTCAAAACGTCCATCTTTAAGATTCCGGTAGAGTGCATTTTTGCTTCCATACCGGCTGGTGGTTACATAGAGGTCATTCCAGCCATCATTGTTAAAGTCGCTTACTGAGACAGAGGCTCCCATGGATGCAATCTGAGGAAGAATATGAGAAAATTCCGGATCAAGTAGTGGCGATTGGTGTGTAAATATGATTCCTGCCTGATCAGATACCTCCTCAAGAGAGAACCCAAATCGGTTTTTTTCCCGGCCCCGATCTTTGTCAACCAAAGTCTTATCGGGCTTACCTGACAGGTGTTCCAGGTATATGGGCAGTAGAAGAAGCCCCGCGAAGAGGAATGCAGCAGCAATCTTTATATTTAATTTCCGTGAGGATAAACGCACATTTGTCAAGATTGGGATAATCTATTAGAAACTCATTTGTGCGTAAAATGTTCAAGCCTTCTCGATTAAATCCAGAAGTTTGCGATCCAGTTTATGTCCATACCACTCTTCATAATTCACATCTTTCCGACCCGAATCCAGAATTCCAAACGAACCCCTGAAGTTCCATAGTGCGAATCCTATGCCGTTAGAGGAGAGTATATCCACCACATCTCCAAACCATGCAAGAAAGATATCATGGGGAGTTTGGTTATAGCAACCACATTCCCCACAATGCACTCCAGTTCCGGATTGAACAAGTTTGATCCATGAAGCATAGAACTTTTCCAGCATCTCTCTGCTCAAATATTCATCACCCACTTGTCCGGGATATTTTAGTGTAGGGAGATTGTCCATATCCTTCATGGCCCAGGGTGCCTTGTAGTGAGAGATAATTCCGGGGTAATACCCCCGGCAACTCTGACCTATGGGCAGGTGGGTGATTTCATGAATGACTTTGGTGCCAACCTGATTTCCATCGGCAATGACCAGATGATCGGGATTGACTTTCCATATTTTACGGGCTGTAATCTCTACTAGTTCCGCATACAAATGTTCTGGAACCTCCTCTTTAGCGGCATGTTGATTGTTTATGTCAGAGATCATGGCCGGTTCATTCAGCAGATCAAAGCTAATATTGTCCCTGGATATGTTCTTATATCGATTGGCCCACATCTCCCAGTGCCATAAGAAAGCCATCTGAGCCTCTTTATGAAACCAGAGGTTATAGGGCTCATGAAATCCGGCATTAATACAGTAACCGGGAGCCCGGTGCAGGTTGATGCTTACATGCATATTGTATTTGTGTGCCAGATAGACGAGTTGATCCACACGTTCCAGAGCCTCCTCATCCACTTGGTAAACCTCTTCCGGGGTAATGTCTTTGTCTCTGTTAAATTTAAGGTATGAGGGATAAGCCATAGGAATCCTTACAAAATCAAAACCCCAGTCGGACATCCACTTGAAGTCTTCCTCTGTGGTACCCCCATAAGAACTTCGGGGATCAGGGGAGAAGAAGTCAAGCAGGTTGAATCCTTTCCACCTGGGAAGGGCATTTCCTTTTAGCTTTGATCTGCTGGCCAGTGCAAAAGCGGAATTCCCAGCTATGCCTAAGCCACCTGTTATCAGGGCTGTTTTTTTTATAAAATCCCTCCGGTGGACCATCGGTGTCTCTGATTACTTCCTTAAATAGTAGTAGGGCATCGACTTATCTTTTCTGCCAATGTTCTGGAGTTGACAGATCCATTTTCGACCTACGGAGTCTAATTCTTTCTTACTTAATATTTTTCCTTTTTGATGAAAGATGCCAGGTTTCTGTTCCATTTGATTTCAAAATTATCCGGAAAAGAGACGCATTACAAAATAGTTGTTAACATGCTAAAGTTCTGGCTGAAGGATAGTTTCACCTCCTCAAAGTGCTACTGGTTTGTTTTGCTGCTACATCAATGGCATCCCGACAGCTCCATTGGAGTCAGAATTCCCAGAGTATATTGTTGCGCTTTATCAAATAATCTTATTGTCATGTTACAGGATAGCATCAGATAATCAGATAGATAACTAACCAGCTGTCCTAAGTAATGGTTAGAGTTTTTCCATATACTTTTATATCTTTAATCAACAATTTGTTAATCTGTCAAAGTAGAATTAACACTAAAATGGATAACAGAAATAATGAGAACAAAAAGCAAGTTAGCCCCTGGATGGTGGGATTACACCACACTTGACAAAGAGTTATTAGATGATGCTGCCTCTCTGGATGAGAAAGCCATTGAAGGTCTGGCCAGAGAAGGTTTTAAAATACGTATGTATGATACCCGTGAAGCATTTTTTCTCGCCGAAGCATTGGAATATATCAATGCATGGCAGCAGGCAACGGAAAGCGAACCGGCAGGAATATGTGGACCAATCGGTCCAACAGAACAACTTCCACTGGTTGCCCAGCTAGTCAATGAATTGAATATCTCTCTGAAAAACTGTCACTTCTGGGGAATGGATGAATGGGTGGTGGACGGGAAAGAAGCTTCCATAGATTTTCCTCTGGGTTTTGCCAGAGCGGACATGGAATTGTGCTTTGATCGCATACGACCTGAGTTAGCCATTCCAAAAGAGAATCTGCACTTTCCTGCTGTTGATACTTCGGAATATATTGAGAGTTGGAATCAGGCACGTTGTGTGTGCATGCAGGGTGGGCAGGGAGAAGTCAAGCACTGGGCATTTAACGATCCTCCAAAACGTGAAGGTGAATACAAAGATGCTCCTCCCCAACCTGAGGTTTACAGAAAACTTGGGACAAGAGTTGTTGATCTGCATCCCCTGACCCTGATGCAAAATGCACGTACCTCTGGTGGAGGAGCAGTTCAAAATGTCCCACATCAAGCCATAACCGTTGGTCCCATCGAGACATGGAAAGCCGAAAAAGTATCCATATGGCATCCGGGCTACCACGATAATCCTTTCGGTATGCGGCTCACCGCTCTGATGATCTCAAAAGGAATATCAGATTCATCTGTACCGATGTCTCTGCTGACAGATCATCCCAACGTACAGTTTAATTACCTGCGAAATGGAATAGGAACATGTGAAATTGAAATGCATTAATATGAAGACCCGAGTATTTGCCCTGGCCGCTCACCCGGATGACATTGAATTTGGCATGAGTGGAACCCTGATCCTCCTTGCAAAAGCAGGATGTGAAATTCACTATATGAATATTGCCAATGGCTCTTGCGGCACAGCAGAGTATGATACAGAGACCATTGTAGCCATTCGCCTGGAAGAAGCAAAAAATGCAGCGCAACGCATTGGTGCAAAGTTCTACGATCCTCTAGTTTCCGATCTGGACATTTTTTATAATAAAGAACTGTTGGCACAATTAAGTTCGGTGATGCGCGATGCAGCACCTGATATTCTTTTAATACCATCACCTCAGGACTATATGGAAGACCATACCAATGCCTGTCGATTAGCTATTACCGCTGCTTTTGCACGTGGCATGCAAAATTTTCCGGTACATCCTCCAGGAGCACCTGTTCACAATGACGTTGCAGTATACCATGCCCAGCCACATGGTAACAGAGATGCACTTAACCATATCGTTTACCCCGATATTTTTATTGATACCAGTGGGGTAATTGAGGTGAAATCCAACATGCTGGCAGAGCACAAAAGCCAGAAAGAGTGGCTTGACCGCAGCCAGGGCTTTGATGCCTATTTAGATATTATGAAAGAACACGGACGAGAATTGGGTAAAATATCGAAACAATGGGAGTATGCTGAAGGCTGGAGACAACATAATCCGCTTGGCTTGTGCGGATCAGATTCTAATCCACTGGCTGATCTGCTTCCTGATTATTATTTTCGACGCGGATAAATGTGACAGTATTTTGAAATTTAAAAATCATTAAAAAATGAAAACCAAAGTAAAAATAATTGTCATTGGTTGTGGCAATATGGGCTCTTCCCATGCAAGAGCGTATCATAAATTGGCAGGATATGATTTGGCCGGTCTGGTTGACATGGATCCTGAAATTAGAAACAAGCTTTCAGAGGAGCTGGGAGGGATCGACCAGTTCGATGATTTCGAGACCGCTATGATGGCAACAAAACCTGATGCTGTTGCAGTTTGCACCTATCCCGGAACCCATGCAGAATTGACATTGAAAGCACTTGAATCGGGTGCCCACGTTTTCTGTGAAAAACCTTTGGCTCCCAATATTGAGGATGCTCAATCTATGGTTGATGCGGCTAAAAAGTATGGGAAAAAGTTGGTTATAGGGTACATTTTGCGTGTACACCCATCCTGGGAAAAATTTATAGAGATTGCCCGGGGACTTGGCAAACCTCTGGTCATGCGTATGAATCTCAACCAGCAGAGCAGTGGAAAAACCTGGCATACACTTCGAAGAATTATGGAAAGCATGTCGCCAATTGTGGATTGCGGGGTACATTATGTGGACATCATGTGTCAAATGACCCGGTCAAAACCGATATCTGTAAGTGCTATTGGCGCAAGGCTTACAAATGAAATAGACAGTGATATGTATAATTATGGTCAGCTCCAGGTGAGATTTGAAGATGGATCTGTGGGTTGGTACGAGGCTGGCTGGGGTCCCATGATGAGCGAAGTGGCTTTTTTTGTGAAAGATGTAATCGGACCTAAGGGTTGTGTAAACATTATGGATGCGGAGCAGGGGTCTGAAAAGGGATCGGATGATGTTGATTCCCATACGAAAACAAACAGACTGAAAGTTCATTATTCTGAAAAGGATGACAGGGATGAATTTACCAGGCCTGATGAAATCATCAATATGGAGGATGAGCCGGATCACCAGGAATTATGTGATCTTGAACAGGAGTTTTTCCTCAATGCCATTAGCAAAGATGTGGATCTTTCAGATCACCTTGAAGATGCCGTGAACAGTTTAAGAATTGTACTGGCCGCTGATGAGTCATACAGAACCGGAAAAACCATCGATCTGTAATGATAAGATTTTCGTAATTACAGGATGCGTGAGTAAAAGAGAAGACTAAGCACCAGGGTTCCTAAAATAAGGTTGAGGGTTTTCATTCAGTTTTATAATTCTTGAAATGTGGGGGGGGAACACAATTTTCAATAATACACATAAGATGCCAAATTGGTTGCAAAGAGCAACTTTTTTATGCACATAGAAATTCTCCTGGTGGTACTAATTAAGATTGATTTCGGTACTTCCCTTCTCCTTTTCAAGTGAAATATGGATCTCTGTTTGCCCGGTAGAAATTTTGTAGTGACCATAGAAAGCAGGGACAAGTGCTTCCCCATTTTCATCCAACCGTACAGAGATGTCTGTATTCCATTCATTAAAAATCAGCTCCTGGTAGGCTTTTAAGGCCGGAGTAGGGGACCAGTCCTGGTTGTAAAGGGATGAAACCTTGATCCAGTTTGCACCCTCCCAGAATCCCCACATCAGAATTCCTTCCACTGCGGGGTGTGCAAAACAGATGCGGTAATAGTCGGCTATATTTTTAGCTTTTTGCAGCTCCTCCTCTTCTGTAATTTTTATGGATTTATCTTTATAAAACTTGGAACGCTGTCCGGGCATATTGAACTCTGTAATACGAATGGGGAGACCAAATTGCCCCAGGGAATCCAGACTTTCTTTTAGCTTTTCTCCTGAAAAAGTTTCACCATGCAGATGACCCTGAACCCCTAGTCCGGCAACAGGAACACCCTCTTTAAGGATCTCTCTGATATGGAGCAGAAAAGCATCCAGTTGATTTCCTGTAAGAATATCATAGTCATTCAACCAGAGTTTTGCGTCCTTATCCCCTTCTAAGACCCAGTCTGCCATCTTTTTGGTAATGCCATCTCCCAGTTGGTCGGCATAGTAATTTCCGTGAATCATTTCATTATTCAAATCGTACTCCACAAACCTGCCTTTATAATGTTGGGCTGTCTCAATTCCTCTTTTCTTCACAGCTTCCCTCAACTCCTCCTCATTCAATTCTTTCACCCACTTCTGGACAAATTGATCGATTCCCCAATACAAATTATGGCCGCGGCATGGAAGGTTGTTTTCTTCGGTCCAATCCAGAATATGATCCGCAGTTTTGTAATCGATTTCTCCACGATTACGCTCCATGGAACCCCACTTTACGGCATTTTCGGTTACTGCAGAATTGAAGTTCTCCAGGAACTTCTGCTTGTACATTTCAATGTCCGTTTCAGACATTCTGGAATTCTCAGAAAATACATTTGAAGAGATGGCACACCCAAACCAAAACTCATGGCTCAATTGCTCTACATGAACCGTAGTTCCTGGTTTCCCTTTAATCAGAATCGTTCCTTTTCGAATGCTTTCGATGGCCTTCGGCGAAGCGTAAGCTCTGTTTGAGTATAATAGTGAACAGAGGACTCCTGCGCAGATGGCAATACTGTAGATAGGCTTATTCATACAGGGATAAAGTTAACATGAAATCAGTTGTATCAATTAGTCATTCTGCAATATTTTACCTCCAGTCTTACTCCCAGGAAGCCCTATATAAAACTTGTTTTGGATTGCAGCATCATAAGTAGTATTTTTCATTTATCGCCATTATTGCAATGGGATAATCTGTTATTCAGATTTTGAGAACTGAAATGAAAATAAAATTGCTGAAAAAGTTGAAAAAATAATAGATAAGCAATAAAATAAACTGACTAGCGAAACCAAAAAAGAGAACCATGAAAACTTACATTCATTTTAAAGGTATTTTATTTATCAGTGTTCTGACTTTTATATCTATACTCTTATTTCAGAGTTGCACCTCTGTTAATCAGAAAACAGATACTTACGGGGATATTTTAGAATTCACTGATGGCATAAAGGTGATTAACACCCATGAGCATCAGCGGAGACCTGAGGAATTTGGACTGGACTCCGTTGGTTTTTATCACCTATTAGGCCAGACATATTTGCATCATGATATTGTTTCCTCAGGAATGCAAGATTTAAATATCCAAACCAACGGGATAAATGATGTAGCCGAACTATGGAAACAGTATGGAGGCCCTCTTGACTATTGCAGGTCAACGAGTTATTATGGTCACTTTATTAAGGGATTTCAGAAGCTGTATGATTTTGACGACAATTACTTTACAGAATCAAATATTCCTGTTCTAAATGCTCAAATTGTTAAGAATTACTCTAACTACCCTGCCTGGTTTAGTTCAGCATTTGAAAAAGCCGGTTTCGAATTGATTTTTTTAGATCGCTATTGGAACTCACTGGAATTTGATATTGATATGAGTTACTATGCAGGCATAATTCATATCAACGATATGGTAATGTACTCGAATTTGAGGCCGGCTCCTGGTGAAGAACTAAAATCTATATACAAAAAGGCTAATGAAGAAGGACATACCATAAAATCACTGGATGATTACCTCACTTACTGTGACCTATTAATCCAAAGAAATGTGGAACATAAAGCTGTTGCTTTTAAAAGTTCACTTGCCTATGCAAGAACAATTGAATTTGAGGATGTTCCCTATGAAGATGCGAGCAAATTATTTGCCAGACCTTCAGGGAACCTAAACCGGGAAGAAGCTAAATTAATACAGGATTACGTATTTCATTGGTTTGTTAAAAAAACAATTGAGCATAAATTGCCTCTTCAGATCCACACCGGATATCTCGCGGGCAATGGGAATCAGCTCGATAATTCAGATCCGATGAAACTTGTTAATCTGATAAGACGATATCCGGAAGCAAATTTCTCACTATTTCATGGTGGATACCCCTGGACAAGTGAATTTATAGCACTGGGGAAAATGTTTTCAAACGTCTACCTGGATCTTGTATGGTTACCCCAAATATCCAGAGAAAAGGCGGTTCTTGCTCTGGATGAAATGCTGGATTGTGTTCCTTATAATAAAATTTTCTGGGGAGGAGATTGTGCTTTTATTGAAGAAGCGACCGGGTCGCTGGAATATGGAAAAAGTGTTGTTGCTGAGACTTTAGCTAAAAGAGTTGAACGAGGGTTGTTGACGAAAGATATTGCCCTGGAAATTGCAGAGAGAATATTTAGATACAATGCAGTGGAGGTATTCAGGCTTGAAGAAATACTTGGAAGAGAGTTTTAAGAATTAAATATATAATGGATGAAATTTGTATTTAGAATAGCATTGTTATTCTTTACTGGAAGTATCGTGAATCCCCTATATTCACAGCAAGGTGGAATTCATATCAACAGCAATACCCCGATTGATTCAATTTTATTAGTTCCTGAAGCTAAAGCCATCGTTGAAAAATATTTTCCCGGAATCTCAACTTATGGAAAGGAATCTGCACCATTTAATAAAGATTTTACATTAGGAAACAGTGTTTCAGGCGAAGATATTCAAATGCTGCAAAAAGAGTTGTCTGAACTAAAGATTAGGAAAAGGAAATCACTGGATGAGGTCGATCGTGACATCTATAATCCCGGACCATCACCCCTTGAGCTTCCTGTGAAGAAGGTTAAATTACTAAAAGGCGGTAAGCCTCTTAACACCAATTCACTATATTTCAGCCTGGACGGTACATGGCAGTTGATTGAAGGTGGAGAAGTGGATGAAAGGCTGAATAGTAAGTGGGAGGAGTCCATACCCGCGAATGTTCCCGGTAGTGTACATACAGCGCTGGTAAAAGCAGGTATGCTACCCGATCCCACTTTTGGCAAGAATCAAAAGATTGTCCGGGAAGAAAGTTATAAAACCTGGTGGATGAAGAAGGAGTTTCGTCGTCCTCAGAGCTCATCAAATGTGAAACTTATTTTTGATGGTATCTGCAACAGATCCGCCATATGGCTCAATGGCTCAAAACTAGGTGATCATGAAGGAATGTTTGGTGGTCCGGAATATGATATTACACAGCTGATAGAAGATAACAATACGCTTATTGTGAAATTAGAAGGTATTCCCAAAGAATTTGAGAATGGTAGTGAATATAATAACTCCAGCTGGAAAAATACAGTTGTTTTTAATAATGTGTATGGCTGGCACTATTCAATAATTCCTTCGTTAGGAATCTGGCAATCTGTCCAACTTTATTCACAGCCAAAAGTAAGTATCGAGCATCCATTTATTTCAACAAAAGATTCTCATAATGGTATCATGGACCTTTTTATAAAACTGATTGGTCCCGAAGATGCGTGGAAAGGCAGGCTTACTGCAACATTTTCACCAGAGAATTTTTCAGACCCTGAAGCTATTTATTCTTTCGAAAAAGAGATCGATCATTCTCAGGGAGGTTCGAAAGAGATTCACTATCAAATTGCAATTCCAAATCCAAAATTATGGTGGCCTGTAGATTTAGGTGAGCAGAATCTTTACAAAATGTCTTTAAACTTTAAATCCTCAAATGGCAACAGGGAAGATGTTAAAAATATCATTTTTGGAATAAGAACTATTGAAACAGCCCCCCTACCAGGTGGGCCTTTCCCGGAGAAATACAATTGGACATTTATAATTAATGGCGAACCTCATTTCATTAAAGGAACAGGTTGGTGTACAATGGATCCTCTAATGAATTTTTCCAGGGACCGATACGACCGGGTCCTAAGTTTAGCTGCAATGCAGCATGTTCAAATGTTGAGAGGCTGGGGCAGTGGAATGCCTGAAACAGATGAATTTTATGATCTCTGTGATCGCAAAGGGATTCTGATAATACAGGAGTGGCCCACAGCCTGGAATAGTGAAAACACCCAGCCATATGATGTTTTAGAGGAAACTGTCAGGTTAAATACTTACAGGCTTCGAAATCATGCCTCACTCGCTATGTGGGGTGCAGGAAATGAAACGAAATATCCCTTTACTGAACCCATAAATATGATGGGGAGACTAAGCGTTGAGTTAGACGGGACGAGGGCATTTCATCGCGGAGAGCCATGGGGAGGAAGCCTCCATAATTACGATGTATGGTGGGGCAGCCAACATTTAGATAGATTTGTGAATCTGGAAGCTGATTTTTTTGGTGAATTTGGCTTAGCCTCCTTACCAGTTTATGAATCGGTACAGCGTTATTTACCGGATGAAGAAAAATCCATATGGCCTCCTGACGGGAATAGTGCATTTGCCTTTCATACACCCATATTTAATACTGCCGGTGGTATGTTAAGATTAACACAATATGCCAATTATTTTATTTCAGGAGATGCTGATATGGAAGAGTTCATTGTTGGTTCCCAGTTGTCCCAGGCAGTCGGACTAAGACATACCCTGGAAAACGCAAGAACAAGATGGCCGTATTGCTCTGGTGCTCTATATTACAAAATGAACGATAACCAACCGGCTGCTTCCTGGGCAACTGTGGATTGGTATGGTGCTCCAAAAATTGGTCATTATATAGTTCAGGATGCGTTTGAACCCTTGAGTGCAGCAGTTATTTTTTCAACAATGTTGATGGTTGGAACGCCATATAATTTGCCCGTATTTTTGTTAGATGACGCAAACTCACTTAAAGATGCATCATGGAATGTAAAAGTGAGAGCCTTTAATGATCAGCTTGAATTAATAAAAGATCCTGCCGAATTTGCCGGTCATGGATCCATTAACTCTCCACAACAACTAGGGAATTTCTATTTATCTTTTGAAGAGACAGAAAGCACACCTTTGCTGATAGTCTCTGAAGTCCGTAAAAATAGAGAACTTGTTGGGCGTACATTTTACTGGACCAATTACGAGTATGAAAAAGGCTGTTTATTTGAACTTCCGGAAACACAATTAGAATTAAGTGTAGTAGACAATGATAAAATATTAATCAAAAACAGAGGTGATTTACCTGCTGTTGCTGTTAATATTTCTTGCCCGGGTTATTTGGACACTTTCACAATCTCAGATAATTATTTTTGGCTGGATACAGGTGAAGAAAAAACTTTAACTGTAAATATTTCTGAAGGATTGAAAGCAAGTGCATGGAATTCTGAAAAATAGCTTTCGTATTAGATGCTCAGATTTGAGTAAAAGGTAAAACGGGTTTTCAATACCCGTTTTACCTGATGACAAGCATTGTTAATCAGGAATGCTGATCGTTACTTTGTTTACGTAACCCGTAAATTCAGAATCATGCACATCTTTAAACACCAAATCGGCTACTTGCGTGGCATCATCTAAACCAACATCAGCAGTTTCATCTGCGGAGAATACAGCAGGTTGGGTTTTTTCTATTCTACCTTCGGCTACTTGCTCTCCGTCAATAAAGATCTTAGCGACTCCTCCTTTTCCGGTGCCACCCCCATCATAAGTGAATTCCAGTTTTATTTCAGCATTGGGACTTTTAATTGCCTTAGAAGACTCAACGGTATATCTCTCCAAGCCAAAGTAATTGTAGGTGTATGCTGGCTTACCGTTATTCATATACAAAGCCCATCCGCCAAATTTCCCGCCCTGGCAAAGAATGATTCCTTTATCATTTCCTTCCAGACTCACATTGGCAACAATGGTTTTGGAGGTGTTTTTTACGTTCAGAAAAGCATTTTCTAATATCCCTTCCATTCCGTCAGCCAGGGTTAAAGATTTTCTATCACCCATCAAATCCGGACGTCCAGCAATTGAGGCATTAAATCGATCGTATAAGCGATCGTCCAAGGGGTAAACATTATTTGCAATCGCTTCTTTTTCAAAGAGGTCCAGCAACTCTTTTACCTTTTCCGGATTCTCGGAAGCAAGGTTGTTCACCAGGCTAAAATCGTCTTCGATGTTGTACAATTCCCATTTTTCATCCTGTAGAGGCATCAAAGGCTTTCCTTGCCAGGGAATAATGTGTACGACTCGTGCCATCCAACCCTCACTGTAAATGGCACGGTTTCCGAACATTTCGAAATATTGAACCGTATGTTGGCCTGAGGCAGATTTGTCTTTTGCGGCATAGAGCATGCTTACACCATCCATGGGAATTTGCTTTACGCCATTAATCAATTTTGGCTCAGGGAGACCGCATGCTTCCAGAACTGTGGAAGCAACATCATTTACATGATGCCATTGAGTTCGAATTTCACCCTTTGCTTCAATACCAGCAGGCCAGTGCATGACCATTCCATTTCTTGTGCCTCCAAAATCTGCAGCGATTTGTTTGGTCCATTTAAAGGGTACATCTGTAGCAACTGCCCAGGCTGCAGACATGTGCGGGAATGAATTTGGCCCACCCCAATCATCTGCATGATGAAGCATACTTTCAATAGATTCTTCATCAAATATTCCATTCAGGTGGATAAGCTCATTAAATGTTCCTTCCAGACCTCCTTCGGCACTGGATCCATTATCACCCATAATGTAAATAAACAGGGTATTGTCCAGAGCACCGATTTCATCAATGGCATCTACCAGTCTTCCTACTTCCACATCGGTATGCTCTGTAAAACCAGCAAAAGTCTCCATCTGCAAGGCAAAAAGCGTTTTTTCATCTGCGCTCAACGATTCCCATGCTTTTATATCTTCGGGCATGGGTGCCAGTTGTGCATTTTGAGGGATCACACCCATTTCTTTCTGGCGGGCAAATGTTTCTTCTCGTAATTTTTGCCAACCAGCATCAAATTTGCCTTTATATTTTTCTATCCACTCTTTTGGTGCATGATGAGGAGCATGAACTGCACCTGTTGCATAGTAGATCAGGAAGGGCCTGTCTGGTGTCATGGCTTGTTGAAACTTAACCCATTTAATTGCCTCATCGGTCATGTCGGTTGTAAAATGATAATCCGGATCATCCTTTTTACTCACTTTGGTAACCCCGTCAAAAATCACAGGATCCCACTGATTGGTTTCACCACCAATAAAACCAAAAAATTTATCGAATCCGGAATTGGTAGGCCAGCGGAAGTAAGGGCCCGAAACAGAAACTTCCCAGGTGGCCGTTTCATGCCATTTACCAAATGCAGCCGTACTATATCCATTCTGTCTTAATGTTTCGGCAAAATATTTAGCATTATCTGGTCTTATTCCTTGGTTACCAGGATAACCAGTAGCAATCTCCATCACCGAACCCACATTCACATTGTGATGGTTTCTTCCGGAGAGAAGAGAAGCCCGAGTTGGTGAACACAATGCTGTTGTGTGGAATCGGTTAAATCGTAAACCATTTTCAGCTAATCTGTCAAATGTTGGTGTATTTATTGCGCCACCAAAGGTGCTGGTGGCACCAAATCCGATGTCATCAATTAATACAACTACAACGTTGGGTGCGCCATCAGGAGCTTTGATTTCAAAGTGTTCCGGTTTCTCCACATCACGAGCATCCATAATGGTTATGGGTTGATGGGGAGGAGGTTGAATAGGCAGAACCGTTCTGTCCAAACCTGAGGAGTCGTGCGATGATGAGCTTTGCTCATTTTGAGGCGTACAGCCAAATGACAATACAATAACCGCCAGGGCGATCGTTTTCAGTAGCAAGATCCGCATAGTAATGAAAATTTGAGTTGGATTAATATTAAGAATATAATTCTCTCAGTATATGTGTGATTATATTCATAACAGACTGAAAGACAAAATGTTCATAATTCACGCTTGATTGATATGCTCTTAGTCTAATATAGCTTAGATTTGAATCAGGTAATTAAAAGGGAAAAAAATCCCTGGTTGCATTATGAGTTGATATGTCGTATATTTACGACACGTAATAATACGAAATAGAAACAGGCAATATGATACAACAATCAATAAATCCATTTCAGTATGGAGTAGTCATTGACGATAGGGCTTTTTGCAACAGGAAGGAGGAAATATCTTATCTGAAGAATCAAATTAGGAATGGGTATTCAACTTGGCTATTCTCTCCCCGGAGGTTTGGCAAGACATCGTTGGTTGAAAAGGTTTTCAGGGAACTTAATGATACGATATGTATTTATATTGATCTCTATAATATTAGGTCAAAAGACGATTTCTGCAGGAAATATTCCAAAGTAGTTGCTGAAGAACTTTTTAACTGGAAGGATGATATTAAGAGGCTAACTGAAAATCTTTCAAATGCCTTCAAACAGCTATCACCTACAGTTTCGTTCGATGAATCTGGCATTCCCAGTTTCTCACTAAATGTCCATAAAGTAGAAAAACAAGAAGATATAGAAACCATCCTGGAGGTACCACATAAAGTTTCATCAAGGTCCTCAAAAAGATTATGTATAGCATTTGATGAATTTCAGGAGATAAAGAGAATAGATCCATTTTTACTAAACTGGATGAGGTCGTCTTTTCAAAGGCATGTAGATATTTCGTATATTTTTTTGGGGAGTAAGCAATCTTTGATGGAGGACATTTTTTCCTCCATAAAGTCACCATTTTATGAGTTTGCTGCGAAAATGAATCTTTCCACTATACACAAGGATGAACTATTTACTTTCATTGAAGAAAATTTCAGAATAAGTAATCTGCCCGTTGAAGAACATACAATCAATGAGATCCTGGAAAAATCTGAATGTCAACCTCATTTCACTCAATATTTTGCCTCTGTTGTTTTTGATCTTATCAATACCGGAAGAGATCAAAACGATGGAGATTTCCAAAATTTTTGGATGAAAAGAGTCATCATCCCGCAGACAGATGTTTTTCAGGATATTTATGACCAGATAACAAATTCCCAAAGGGCAACTCTTCAGGCGATTGCCCGGTTAGATTCAACGGGTATATATTCAGAAGAAACCAGAACCCAATACCAACTGCCAGTGAGCTCTTCTCTAAGTGAAGTCCTTAAAGCACTGCAGAAAAGAGGGTTGGTATATAAAACAGGGGACTCGTATAAAATCACTAACCCCATATTCAAAGGGTGGTTGCTCGGTTTAAAATGATTTTGTGTGTGAAATAATTTTCACGTCATTCATTTCGCAATGTATCAGCGGGATTCCGATTGGCAAATCGCCAGCTCTGCCCACTTACAATGGTGATGGCGATCACCGATACAATCAATCCTGAACCCATAAAAATCCATGGGCTGATGTTTGTTTTATATGCAAAATTACCAAGCCACTTATGCATGATGAACCAAGCCAGCGGACATGCAACAATAAAAGCGATCAACAAATTGAATGCAAAACCCTTATTCAGTTTCAGTATTACTTCCCACACTTTGGCGCCATTAATTTTCCGAATACCAATTTCTTTAATCCTGCTTTCACACAAAAAAAGCGAAAGACTTAGCACCCCGAGAACCGCAATTATTATGGCGATCAAAGAAGCATATGAAATGGCTTTCCCCATCTGTGTATCGCTCTTGTAGAGGTTATCGAAACTTGCATCCAGATAGTGATAACTAAAAGGAAATCCCGGGGCAAGTTCCTTCCATATCTCCTCTATTTTATCAATGGTTTTCTGGGTATTGTTACCGGACAATTTTATATTCGCATACAAACCCTGTCCCGGAAAATAAACGATTGCCAGTGGTTCAATGTGATTGTGAAGGGATTTAAAATTAAAATCTTTCACTATTCCAACCACCTTAGCATTTCCACCGGGTACCCTTATTTCGATTTCAAAGGGATCTTTCACATCAAATTCTCTCACCGCAGCCTCATTTAGCAAAGCGGTAGCATTTCTATCGCTCTTCATTTCTTCCGTGAAAAATCTGCCCTTCACCAATTGCAAATCATACAGATTGATAAACTCAGCATCAACCCATACGTTAGTGAAATTGATGGTTCGCCCTTCCAGCTCCAGGTTGTTGTATCCATCAATCTCCCCAAATACCCTGCTGGAGTATGCTACATTTTCTATATCCGGTAGGTGCTGTAAGCGTTCAGTAAACACCTCTTTTCCCTGGCGGAATAATTGACGCGGCAGTTTTGCATATACTACAGATTCCTTCTCTATCCCAATATCTTTCTTCTTAAGGAACGTGACCTGTTGAACTATTAAAAAAGTGACCGCGATCAATGTAATTGAAACAACAAACTGAAAGACCACAAGGGAATTTCGTAGATTTTTCCCTTTGTAACGGGATCCAGAATCCTTTTTCAGGATACTGATCTCTCGCATGGAAGAGAGGTAGAGTGCAGGATAGAATCCGGCGATAATTCCCAGCAACAAGATTCCGGGCACCAATATAACAAGAAAGGAATATGAAAAACTTAAACTTTGATTCAAACTCATCAACTGGCTAAACCCGGGTAATAATAGCAAGGTGATGATCACTCCTATTATTGTAGCAAAAAAACTGACCATTGTTGTTTCCGTGATATATTGGAAAACAAGGGTTCTTTTATTTGAACCAAATACTTTCTGGACACCAATCTCCTTTTTTCTAAGCGATGCCCGTGCTGTAGAGAGGTTCACATAATTTATAATGGACAATATCATGATGATCATGCCTATTGCGATTAATACCCTGATAAGAAACAGATTGCCGCGATTTGTAGTGTCATGCGTAAGTGTCTTATCAAAATATACCTCCCTGATTGGATGTAAATCCAATGGATTTGCCCGGGCATCATCATAACATTGAGAGGAAGATAGGTTTGAATCATAATATTCCACCAGGAAGCTTCTTAACTTCTTCACCAACTGTTCTGAATCAATGTTCGGGCTCAAAAGAAGATAGGTCTCGTACACTCCAAATCCCCAGTTATCGGGATAATAAGGGGTCATCTTTTTTGTAGATGCCTCTGAAATTAATCCATGAAATTGTATGGATGAATTTTGTGGGATATCGCTTACAATGGCCTGTACGGTAAAGGAAAAGTCCTCCCTGGCTCTCCAAATGATTGTCTCTCCAATGGGGTTTTTATCCTTAAATATTCGCAAAGCTTCACTTTCAGTCAGAATCATTGAGAATGGTGAATTTAACGCATCGTTTATATCACCCTGCAGAACCTGAAAGTCAAAAACAGTGAAGAAATCCGCATTTGCAGCATAATATTTTTCTATCTCAATAAGGTCGGTGTTATAACTTAACAGGGGTGATATACCAAATAGCTGGTGGGTTTCAATATGAGTGGTATTCTGAATTTCAGGAAAGCTAGTTTCGAGCAATTCGGAAAGCGGACCGGGTGTCCCACTGGAGTTCCCATAAGAAATCTTAAAAATCCTGGAAGAATTCTCATGGAAGCTATCCACACTTAATTCATTGTTTGCAAAAATCGATATG
>Ga0164313_10000811_pt1 | contig 26328 bp, 18 predicted proteins | sample GuaBasSedimGuay4_FD_113735 | JGI IMG/M metagenome (GOLD analysis project Ga0164313, IMG submission 113735) | Subseafloor sediment microbial communities from Guaymas Basin, Gulf of California, Mexico - Guay4, Core 4569-4, 0-3 cm | ecosystem: Environmental > Aquatic > Marine > Hydrothermal vents... | reverse complement strand
TAGATTCTCCATCTATATCCTCTCCTATTTGTTCCCATACTCCTGAATTGTTTTGATAAATACGTACATGCCCAGCAAAAGGTCCTGATCCATTCCCAATATTATCACGGGCACCAATAGCTACTATCGAACCATCGGAGCTTAAACTTGTAGACCATCCAAATAAATCTCCTGCATTTTCCCCATCAATATCTTGTCCTATTTGTGTCCATTGAGCTTGTATTGTAATACTTGACAATAGTATTATTAGTAAAATAATTCTTTTCATAATTAATATATTTATTTTGGTTTGTTAGTCTTTAATAATCTTTGTTGTAAATAGTTGGTTCCCATCCAAATCTTGATCAAATAAACTGCATTTTGTTTCCTGTGTTTTTACAAAGAAGTTAGGTGACAACGATTAAATTTTTTAATAAGATATATAAATTTAATAGATTTATCAAACCTACTTTATTTCTAAATCAATATCAATACCCAATAATGGGTATATTTCAATTTAGGATTCTAAAAAAATTATTTGAAATTAGTACTCAGCAGCAATAAATTTTAAATCCATCTTACAAACAGGACAAGTACCCTGTTCCTCATAAATTTTTCCATGTTCACAATCCATAGGGCATTGATAGCCTTCAACGCCTTCATTGTTATGGTTTTCATGTGACTCTGAATTTTCTTCAGAACGGTTCATCATACTTTTTTTACCTTGTAATTGAGCGGTAGCATCAACTGTAAAAGCTCCATTTACAACAACATGCTCTCCTCCTTCTAATCCGGATAAGATTTCGTAATTAGCACCCAATTCACTGCCTAAAACTACTTCCCTCATTTCAAATATTGGCTCATTCATGTTGGTCTTCACATAAACCACAGAACGCTTCCCCGTCCATAATACCGCTGTTTTAGAAACTGTGATCACAGTGCTTTTAGTTTCATTAGAATCTATTTTAACTTTACTGGTGATTAACATCCCTGGTTTTAAAGCATTATCCTTGTTCTGCAAGCTTGCTCTTACCGAAACTGTTCTTGTTTTAGAATTTAAAACAGGGTCTATATAATCTATTTCTGTTTTAATTAATTTATTCGGATAGGCATTGAGGCTAATTGTGATTGCTTGCCCCAATTTAAGGTTTTTGATATCGGTTTCATATACATCAAAATCTGCCCAAACACTAGCAAGATTTGCAATATTGAAGAGTGGAGTTCCCTCTTTTACATGATTTCCTTCTTCAATATAAATTTCTGTAATAAAGCCCGAAACATTGGCATACATATTAAAATTTGTGAGCACTTTTTTATTGTATTCAATAGATTTAATTTGCTCTTCAGATACCTTCCAGTATTTTAATTTATTTCGTACTGCCTTATATAATTCTGGTTGAGACTCTTTGAGCTCAATTGCTTCAATCAATTCGTTTTGAGCCGTTACCAATTCGGGAGAGTAAATGGAGGCTACCAATGCGCCTTCAGTAACAAACTCACCCTTAGTTTTAAAATATAAGTTTTCTATTCTACCTCCAAAATGAGCTGTTTGCATGGCAGTTGCTTTATCATTTTCAGAGATTTTACCTGAAAGTGTTATTAATTTTTCAGTGCCCAGAGAATTACCAACAACAATCGTTTCAATATTTGCCAATGCCATCGCATTCTTGGACATTTTAAACTGATCTGATGACAAGCCTTCACCTGTTTCTGTTCTTTGAATTAAATCCATTCCGCAAATTGGACAGGATCCAAACTCCGGTAAATCTATTTGGGGATGCATAGAGCAAGTCCAATGCTCACTTACCGTTTGTTCATCATGCTTATGATTATCAATGGCTGGCTCATTTCCAAAGAAAAACCATCCTAATAATAATCCTAGAGCCAATATTCCGATATAAATTATATATTTTTTCATCTTTATATATTTTTTAATTTGTAAGATATTCTGTTGTTGCTTTAGCCATAAAAGCAATTTTTGTTGCCTCAACTTCCATCAGCTGGTATTTAATTTTCTGCAATTGAAGTGCTACTATATTTTTATAATTTAATATTCCTGTTTCATATGCTTTTAAATTAATATTGATAGCATGTTGAATTTCCTCTTTATTTTTCTGTGCAGCAACTACGCTCAGAACAGAATTATTAAAAGATAAAAGCGCATCTTCCAGAGCCATTTCTAACAAACGTTTTTGATTTATTTTTTCCGAAAGAATTTGCTCTTGTCTGATTTTAATTTGATTGTTTTTTGATTTATAATCTTTATTGAATAAAGGAATTGAAAAAGAAACTGTTGGAAGAATGATATCCTTACCATTATCAACTATATCAACATTGCTGAGTTCATCAACAATAATATAATCCAATCCCAAAGCAATTATAGGGGTATTATCCTTATCTATTAATTCATTTTCGTATTCTAGTACATGATTCAATTGATCAATTTTCTCTAAACTAGGGTGATTGTCTACAGCATATTTTCCCAATAGAATATCGGTCACCTTAAGCGTGTCTGCAATACTAAGCGCTTCATTAATATCGCGTTGCAATAGCCTATTCATGTTTTTTCTTAAAGCTTCTATTTCATTTATATTCTGAAACATTTTTCTGTGTAATTCATTTTTCTGAACTCTAATCAATGATACATCACTAAAAGTGGCTTTATTATTTTCTAAAGCAGCTAAAGCCATCGTTTCATAGGTCATTAGAATTTGTTTATTTTCCTTCAATATATCTGTTATTGTTTGCTTTTGATATAGACCATAATACGCTTCCTTAACTTTATAAAAAAGATCTCTTTCAGATAATTCGATATCATATTGCCATATCTCAGCATTGGATTTAGCAAATTCCTTTTCAGCTTTTTTTGAACCAAACCATGGGAATTCTTGTTTAATTCCTCCCGCGGCAACTTGGGAACCTACACGGGTTTCTGGTCTTTGGATATAATATCCAAAATCGAAACTGGTATAATTATTATTCCCAATTTCAAATACCTTTTCCTTGGCCAATTCATAATTATAATTTTTAATTTGAATTTCCGAACTGTTATCCTTTGCTATATCCAAATATTCCTGCAATGATTGCGCATTGCTTCCTATAGCTATTAGTACAAAACTTAGTGTGATTAATAGTTTATTTTTCATTGTTTAATTTTTTTGAGATAAGAATCTAAAACTTGGATACTATTATCTTTCATTCTAAACTTAAAATTAACATCTCATTTTTTATTGTTTAGTTTTTGTCGTTTCTCCCGAAATTTCGGGACGCTCAACGACCATACTTAATAATCATTTATTCGGTAGCTGAGCGGAGTCGAAGCTCCTTCTTCCAACTATACAACACCGGAACAACAAACAATGTAATCAATGCAATCAACATGCCTCCAAAACTCGGTATTGCCATTGGGATCATAATATCACTTCCTCTTCCCGTTGAAGTTAATATGGGTAATAATGCCAATATAGTCGTTGCGGTTGTCATTAAACAAGGACGGATTCGTTTTTCTCCTGCTTCCACAATGGAAGCTCTTATCTCCTGTTTTGTTTTTGGAGCATTTCTTTCAAAGGTTTGGGTGAGATAGGTTGCCATCACAACTCCATCATCTGTTGCTATTCCGAATAGGGCGATAAATCCAACCCAAACTGCTACACTCAAATTAATTGGATTCATCTGGAACAATTCTCTTAGGTTTATTCCGAAGACATCAACATTTAAAAACCAAGGCTCCCCATATAACCAGATCATAATAAAACCTCCTGCAAAAGCCACCGCAATTCCAACAAACACCATTAAAGATGTAGTCACCGATCTAAACTGAAAATATAAAATCAAGAAAATTAGCAATAAAGCTAAAGGAACAACTATAGATAATGTTTTCTCTGCTCGCAACTGATTTTCATAAGTTCCTGTAAATTTATAACTGATTCCCTTTGGCACATTAACCTCTCCTCTTTCAATAGCCCCTTCAATTGCATCCTGTGCCCTTTCAACAACTGTGACTTCAGCTTCATCTTCCAATTTATCAAATAGCACATAGCCCACTAAAAAAGTATCTTCACTTTTAATTACTTGTGGTCCTTGCTCATAATTGATACTAACCAATTCTTTTAATGGAATTGGACTCCCAAAAGGTGTTGGTATATAAATGTTTCCCAAATCATTAGGACTAGTACGCAATTCTCTTGGATACCGAACACGCATATTATACCGTTCTCTTCCCTCTACTGTCTGACTAAGTACCTTTCCTCCAACTGCAATTTCCAATACCGTTTGTACTTCATCTATTGATATTCCATATTGAGCAATTTTTTCTCGATCAATGTCAATTAACAAATAAGGTTTTCCAATGATTCTATCGGCAAATACCGCTTCTTTTTTAACTCCAGGAACTTTCTTTAATATTTCTTCTAGCTGAATTCCAAAAGCTTCAATCTCTGCAAGATCTTGTCCCTTTACTTTAATTCCCATAGGAGCTCGCATTCCAGTTTGAAGCATGACTAATCTGGTTTGAATAGGTTGTAGTTTAGGAGCTGAAGTGACTCCAGGTAGCTTGGTTACTTTTACAATTTCATCCCAAATATCATCTGGTGACTTTATGTGTTTCCTCCAATTGCGATAATATTCACCATCTTCATCAATGATAAGGTCGCTGGACTCTATTTTTGTTCCTGAAGTAATTTGTTCTCCGGAAATAGTTTCAAATAATCCATCTCCATTTACCCTATATTTTAATCTATTCCCGTCTGTGTCTTTTTTGTATTCTGATTTATAAATAATAACATTCTCATACATAGATAATGGCGCGGGGTCTAAGGCACTTTCAACTCTTCCTGCTTTTCCAACCACGGTCTTTATTTCAGGAATAGAGGCTACTGCCATATCTAATTGTTGCAATATTCTTTTGTTTTCAGCTACTCCCGAATGTGGTAAAGAAGTTGGCATTAAAAGAAAAGAGCCTTCATTTAAAGCTGGCATAAATTCTTTACCGGTATTGTTCATAATCGATATTCCGAAGACAACAATTAAAGTCGGGATGCTTAAAAAGAGTACTTTATTAGCCAAGGCCCACTCCAGAATTCGGACATAATTTCTTCTGAATAGCACAAAAACACTAAGCAATCCAAAGCAAATTACTCCTACAAAAATAAAGTTTGAAACAATGGAATAATCAACACCCAAAGGCCTCCAATACACGCTTAATAAAATGACAATAGAAATTGCTGCGAGTATAACATTCAAGCTATTTGCTCTTGTATCTGAAATTATTTCTCTAAATTTTAGGATACTGAAAGTTGAGAATCCTATTAGTACCAAGCCAAGATAATAACCACTAATAACACCTAGAAAACCAAAAGCTGCAATTGCGATGCTTAGAATAAAACCAAATTTTTTCTTGGGTGATTTCCATCCAAACAACCAGGCTGCAAATGGTGGTATTAAAAATGAGGCTACAATCAATGATGCAGTTAATGCCATTGTTTTGGTAAAAGCTAAGGGACGAAATAGTTTTCCTTCGGCACCAATCATTGTAAATACTGGAATAAAACTAATAATAGTCGTCATAACAGCTGTTATTATTGCGCCAGATACTTCTTTAGTTGCTTTATAAACAACATCATTTAAAGGTTCATTTTTATAATTTTCATCAATATGACGAATTATATTCTCCGAAAGAATCACTCCCACATCCACCATGGTACCAATAGCAATTGCAATACCAGAAAGCGCTACTATATTAGCATCCACATTAAACATTTTCATCGCAATAAAAACCATCAATACTGCTACAGGTAATAGGCCAGAAATCAAAATAGAAGCACGTAGATTAAACAACATCAACACAATCACCAAGATGGTAATTAGTATTTCCATTGATAATGCTTCATTTAAAGTATGAAGCGTTTCCTGAATAAGCTCTGTACGGTCGTAAAACGGGACGATTGTTAATTGAGAAGTTCGTCCATCTTTTAATATTTTTGAAGGAAGCCCACTGCTTATCTCCCCTATTTTATTTTTTACATTGGTGATCACTTCCATCGGATTGGCACCATAACGTGCAACCACAACTCCTCCAACTACCTCTGCGCCTTCTTTATCCAATATTCCTCTTCGCTCTGCTGGCCCTAGAGATACTTTCGCAATATCTTTAATAAGTATGGATGTAAGGTCTTCTGAAGTCACTACAGCATTCTCTATATCTTCAATAGATTTGACATACCCTAAGCCACGCACCAAATATTCCGCTTGATTAATCTCTAAGGTTTTTGCGCCAATATCCTTATTGGTTTTTCGAACAGCATTTACTACTTGCTGAAGTGAAATACCATATTCCTTTAAAATATCTGGATTTACATCTATTTGATATTCCTGAACAAAACCTCCAATTGAAGCAACTTCAGAAACACCCGAAGCAGAAGAAAGGGCATATTTTACATAGTAATCCTGGATACTTCTCAATTCATGAAGGTTCCAGCCTCCAGTTACCTTTCCTTTTTCATCACGCCCTTCTAAAGTGTACCAAAATATCTGACCTAAGCCTGTAGCATCAGGGCCTAAACTTGGTTTTACTTCAGTGGGTAATAAATTAGCTGGAAGGGAATTTAATTTTTCAAGTATCCGACTGCGACTCCAATAGAATTCTATATCTTCTTCAAAAATGATATAGATGCTGGAAAAACCAAACATAGATGAACTACGAATCGTTTTCACCCCTGGGATTCCCAATAGCGATGAAGTTAAGGGATAGGTTATCTGATCCTCTATATCTTGAGGAGAGCGACCCTCCCATTTTGTAAAAACTATTTGTTGATTTTCACCAATATCTGGAATTGCATCTACAGCTACAGGGTTTCGAGGGAAGTTTCCGGTATCCCAGTCAAAAGGTGCAGTGGTGATTCCCCAACCTATAAACAATGCCAGTAGTAAAACCGCTACTAGTTTATTTTCTATCAGAAATTTGATGCTTTTATTGAGCATATGATTGTATATTAATTTGATTTATAAATATAATAAGTATATAAATTTTATGAGCTCTAATTGTTATTAGAATTCATGATAATTATTCTTCACTCTATACAATAGGGTAAAAGAAATACTTATATATTAAATCAAATTAAAAACACTTCATCAAGAAGCTGTATGTCCTTGACGACCAGAGGTGGAGAGTACTCTTTAAAAGGAATGATATGGGTATCTAATCCTTCAAATAAGTTAATGTAAGTGATAACAAAAGAACTAACAAAAACCTGCTGCTGAAAGTTTAAATCTGAAAAGTCCAGTTTTAAATCATCACGACCTTCCACTAATTGAATTTCATCTTTACAACAGTTCTTTTTTAGAATGGAACAGCCTTTTTGTGGTGATGGGTTTTGCATATCCATCCCACAATTATCAGCTTTAACTACTAGTGAAGTACTCACTAGATGATCACCACAAAAATGTTTGTTTATGGTAAACGACATAGTTGATACAAGCACTAAACATGCTAAAGATAATGCGGTTATATTTCTGATAAATTCCTTCATTTATAGACCAAAGGTATAAAAACTAATTTATATGGTGTAAAGGCTGTGTTAAAAGACAATTTATTGCTCATTTAGGGAATTCATTCAATATTAACAGAAAATGAGCCCTGAGTCAATTCTACGACTGTTGGATCATTGCCATAGATATCTCCTGCTGAAAATTGAAAAGTTCCAGTTAATACACTTTCTACTAATTTGTATTCTACAATTTCTATTGTCCCTGTTAGCGAGGTATAGATATTACTTGCAGTTAAACCTTGACGATATGTTCCTCTAATTACCACATCATAATTTGGAGTAACAGCAGTATCAAATGGGTATATCTGCTCACCAACTGTAGTCCGAATAGTAAATTGTATTCGCTCATCAGTAGAGGTATTGGTGGAATTAATTATAATAGTATTCCTAGAAATAAAACAAGAAACAATATCTGCTTGATAAGATTCCCCGTCAATTGTTGCAGAAAGAGAATTTCCCAAAGTAGAACCTGAACTTTCTATCATCGATATATCTGTAAAACTACCTTCCTTAACTTCAATAATTTCACCCTTAATATTTATTGCTTCAAACCTAAATATCCCTGACACTAATAGAGTACCAAAATTTATTTTAGTGATCTCAAGTATGCCTGTTCCCGTAAATCCTTCTGTAGTACTATAAGGTCCTTCCCCAAAAAATTCAAAAAAAGCGCCTCCTTCAAAAAAATTATGGATAGAAAAACTCCCAACAGCAGGATCATCAACACTTAATAATATTCCGCTAGTACCATCATTATCAAACGCATGAATTTCAAGTTTATATTGAAATAGTTGCGCAGTGATGTTTTCTTCTGAAGACTTAAACAGAGAACCATCTACATTTGCTACTAACTCACCATTGGTAGCTATAATTGGTGTGTCATCTGTGCTAGAGCAAGATATTAAAACAGCAGTGAAAAATATTAAAAGAAATAAGAATGGGCTATAAATTGTTTTCATATTTTTTATCAACTATTCATTTAAATAATAACTCTAACAGAAATCAAAAATTGTTTTTAAATAAAAAATATTTTTCCCTATTAAGCTTAATGCCTTAATTCTGCATAAGCGATTCACTTATTCTTACAAAGCAAAAAGCCCAAAAAAAATTTGGGCTTTATAATCTTATTGTTTCAGCTAGATACTTCGACAAGCTCAGTATAAGCGATTCGCACAGTTTTAAAAAAATAAAACTGGCTCTCTGCTTACTTTACTTCTTCAAAGTCAACATCTTCCACATCGCTGTTTTCTTCTGTTGGCTCACCTTGTGCACCAGCATCTCCTTCAGGAGCAGCTCCATTTTGTTGTGCTTCGGCTTGTGCTTTGTACATTTCTTCTGAAGCAGCTTTCCAGGCTTCATTGATCTTGTCTAAAGCAGGCTGAATAGTTTCAACTTCTTTCGTTTCAAATGCTTTTTTCAATTCTTCTAAAGCCTCTTCAACTGGTTTTTTATTATCGTCAGAGATCTTATCTCCAAATTCTTCCAATTGTTTTTCAGTTTGAAAGATCATCGCATCAGCTTCATTTAGCTTATCTGCTTTTTCTTTTACCAATTTATCCGCTTCTGCATTTGCTTCAGCATCTTGCTTCATTTTTTGGATTTCCTCATCTGTTAATCCTGAAGATGCTTCAATTCTAATATCCTGAGATTTTCCTGTAGCTTTATCAGTAGCACTTACTTTAATGATACCATTTGCATCAATATCGAAAGTAACCTCAATCTGTGGAGTTCCTCTTCTTGCAGGTGGAATTCCATCTAAATGGAAACGACCAATTGTTTTATTATCGGTTGCCATAGGACGTTCTCCTTGCAATACATGGATTTCAACACTAGGCTGATTATCTGCAGCTGTAGAAAACACTTGTGACTTTTTAGTAGGAATGGTTGTGTTCGATTCAATTAAGTGAGTCATCACAGATCCCATTGTTTCAATTCCTAATGAAAGCGGTGTTACATCTAATAATAATACATCTTTCACATCACCTGTCAATACACCACCTTGAATTGCAGCTCCAACAGCTACTACTTCATCTGGATTTACTCCTTTATGTGGTTTTTTTCCGAAGAACTTCTCTACCGCTTCTTGCACTGCAGGAATTCGAGTAGATCCACCTACTAATATAATTTCATCAATATCACTCTTTGAAATTCCAGCATCTTTCAATGCTTTTTCACAAGGTTTGATGGTACGTTTTACCAAATCATCTATCAATTGCTCAAACTTTGAAAGAGATAATGTTCTTACCAAGTGTTTTGGTCCACTAGCAGTAGCCGTTACATAAGGTAAATTAATCTCCGTTTGGGCAGAAGATGATAATTCTATTTTTGCTTTTTCAGCAGCTTCTTTAAGACGTTGTAATGCCATTGGATCTTTACGAAGGTCCATGTTTTCATCTTTTTGAAACTCATCTGCCAACCAGTTAATGATCTTTTGATCTACATCATCACCTCCTAAGTGTGTGTCACCATCTGTTGATAGTACTTCAAAAACACCATCTCCTAATTCAAGGATAGAAACATCATGTGTTCCTCCACCAAAATCGAATACTACGATTTTCTGATCGGTTCCTTTCTTATCCATTCCATAAGCCAATGCTGCTGCAGTTGGCTCATTGATGATTCTTCTCACTTTTAATCCAGCGATCTCACCGGCTTCTTTTGTTGCGTGACGCTGACTGTCATTAAAGTACGCAGGTACTGTAATAACGGCTTCGGTAACATCCTGACCTAAATAATCTTCGGCAGTTTTCTTCATTTTCTGAAGTACCATAGCCGATAATTCTTGAGGCGTGTACATTCTTCCGTCGATATCTACTCGAGCAGTGTCATTATCTCCTTTTACTACTTTAAATGCAGCGCGTTCGGCTTCCATTTTAGATTCAGAAAAGGAATTTCCCATAAAACGCTTGATAGAAGATATCGTTTTAGTTGGGTTTGTTACAGCTTGTCTTTTTGCTGAATCCCCAACTTTAATTTCTCCTTCTTCTACAAAAGCGATCACTGAAGGTGTTGTTCTCTTTCCTTCAGCATTAGGAATTACGGTAGGTTCACTACCTTCCATTACAGCCACACAAGAGTTGGTTGTTCCTAAATCGATTCCTATTATTTTACTCATAACTATATTGTATATTTAATTTTCTAATTTTTTTAAATCCCTCCCGATTTCCGAAATTTTTGAGTCGGGTTTCTGGACAGCTTGTATATGGCAATCTTTATGCCAGCAGAAAAGATATGACAGGGTGTCATATTTACAGTTGACAAAGAGGATATTTTATGTATTTTTACCAATTAATTTTCGTATTGCTCATGATAAAAAAGATTAAAATAAAAATAAATATATTTTTAAAAGACCCCGTAATTAGTCCGATACATGCAGCAATTGCTTCTGGAGTGTACCCATTATTATACTTTTATAATTCTAATTTTATATTGATAAACTCCTGGAGGCAGTTTGTGTTTATTTTTTCCATTTACATCCTATCTCCTATTCTAATATTCTATCTTTTAAAAAAAATAACTCAGAAAATAAATCAAAAAAACAACTATATAAAATACCTTATTCCTGCTTTAAATAGTGTTTGGTTTGTTTTTCTTATTATTCTTAGCACCTATGGATTGAAAAAGAAACTCCTCTTACTTTCAATGATTATTTCATTTTGTATTGGTGCTCTTCTTTATAAACACATCAAAAAAATAATTGTTTTTCAGCATTTACTCTCCATAATTGTATTGTTTAAATTAATTCCTTTATTATACGATTATATAACAGCATCTGATAAATGGATGGAGCAACCCGACACCATTAGTCAGGTTATATTCAAGAAGCGGCCCAATATTTATGTCATTCAACCCGATGGTTATGCTAATTTCAGTGAATTAAAAAAAGAGCATTATAATTTTAATAATGAAAAGTTTGAGCAGTATTTAAGAAACAATAACTTCAAATTATATACTGATTTCAGAAGTAATTATACGAATACATTAACTTCAAATAGTTCTATGTTTTCAATGAAGCACCATTACTATAATCAGCCAAAAAAAAATAATCCCCTGATGCGCAATTGGAGGAATATCATTGCAGGTGATAACCCCGTAATATCAATATTCAAGAAGAATAATTATACAACTTCCCTACTTTTAGAAAAGCCTTATTTATTAGTAAACAGACCTACATTATACTATGACCATTGCAATATGGATTATAAGGAGATCCCTATTTTATCAAGGGGTTTCGATATTTTCAAAGATCTCTATTCAAATTTAAACCAGGCCATTGAAACCAATACAAACACTGCTAATTTTTATTTTATTGAAAAGATGAGTCCTACACATATCACGGTGAGAGAATTAAATTCTAAAGGACGCGATAAAGAGCGTGAAAAATATATAGAAGACATCCAACTCACCAATGAATGGTTATCTCGAACTATTGATTTAATTATTGAAAAAGACCCAAACAGTTTAATTGTTATTGTAGCAGACCATGGAGGCTATGTTGGTTTGAACAGTACTTCTGAACGTCAAAAAATATTGACAGAAGACTATTTAGTAAAATCAATTTTTACTTCTGCACTAGCCATTAAGTGGCCCGCTGAAGCACCAGAATTTGATACTAAATTAAAGAGTAGCGTAAATTTATTTAGAATTTTGTTTGCGTATTTAAGCGAAAATGATGCTTATCTAGATTATTTACAAGAAGATATAAGTTACTTAATAATAAGGGAAGATAGCCCTTTTGGGGTTTATCAGGCTATCAATTCAAATGGAAATATGGAGTATAAAATTAAGGATTAGTTCATTTATTAATTTTAGCTTTTAACCTTCAACAACTCCCTCCATTGTGTTGTATATCGTGGACTTCGATCTTCCTTAATCAGCTCCCACTCTTTAACTCGGGTACCCACTAAACCTGAAAACACCGTAGATTTTCCGTACTTTCTGTTAATGGCGTCAAAGGTGTCTAGCAACTTACTCTTATTCCATCTGGGTGGTGGTATGAATAAATTGCCCTGTACATATTCTCGGGGAATAATACCACTTAGACAGACCCCTACTTTCTTATAGCGATAACCGGGCTTGTAAATCGCATCCAATGCCTTTTTGGCTTCAGAGATCAATGTGAAGGTATCGCAAGTAGGAATACTAAGCGTCACTGTGATGCTATTGGAATATTGCTTGTCTCGATCGCTAAAATAATTGGTGTGCAAAAATACCTGCAAGTAGGTCGCACATGACTTCTGATTGCGAAGTACTTCGCTGACCTCACTGATATAATACGAGCAAGCTTCCTGGATCATTCCTAGGTCTTCCAGTTTTTTTCCAAAGGATTTGGCAGTACCTATTCCTTGTTTTGGTTTGGGCATGGTCTTAAATTCTATGCAGGACTCTCCTTGTAACTCCTTCCAGATACGTACTCCCACAACGGTCATGTTCTTTCGCACCCATTCTTCGGGAAGCTGTGTAAATTCGTAGGCAGTAAAAACACCTATGTTCTTCAAGCGTTTTGCATGCTTGCTACCAATACCCCAGATGGTTTTCACATCTGCCCATCGCAGGGCCTCTATTCGTTTTTTTTCAGAATCGATCACAAAAACATTATTGTTTTCATGGGCGCGTTTCTTCGAGATCTTGTTTGCTAATTTCGCCAATACCTTGGTGGGTGCAATTCCTACACCAACTGGTAAACCTGTGTACTGATAGATGGTGTCTTTCATCTGGTGCCCGTAAGTATTCAACGAAAAATGTTTTATCCCCGAAATCTCAACGAATGCTTCATCGATGCTGTAAATCTCCACCTGCGGAGAAAAGGCATCTAAAATGTTCATTACCCGCTGAGACATTTCGCCATAGAGCGTATAATTTGAAGAAAAAAAAGTGACATTGTTTTTTATTAGCTGTTTCTTTATTTTGAAAACAGGCTCGAACATGGGAATCTCAGATAAGTCTTTCGCTTCTTTATTCGCAGCAATTACACAGCCATCGTTATTGCTGAGTACCACGACAGGTGTACCCCATAGATCGGGGCGAAATACCTGCTCGCAAGTAGCATAAAAACTGTTGCAATCTACTAAGGCAATCATCGTGCGTAATGAATAATATAACTGATCATTCCCCAAAGAACACATTCGGTATCCAGAGGGTTCTTCGGAAATTCAATTACTTTAAATACTCCATCTTGTACCACCAACACAAGATCCTTCGGTCTTGGCTTTAACGAACGATCAATAAGCAGTACATCCTTGTGAAGAATATTATGATGAGACAGTTCATCGCCATCAATACGCACAAAAAAAGTAGCGTCTCTGTTGGTGATCAGCTCTTTATGCAAATCGATACTGGGCTCTGCGTAATGTGTAGCCGGACTAGGAAAACCCGTCTGTTTGGACACTTCTGGGGCATGCCTGTTTTTTACCTTACTAAGTTTTCCTGAAGTGAAGATTTCCATACTTCAAAAGTATGGTATATTTCCATCTTATTGTGGATTATTTCTATTTTATTGACACGTTTTAACTATATAAGTAATCCAAAGGCATTGCCTTATTAGAAATTAAGATATCGCTCCTCTGGAGCTTATCTTTTTTTATCTATAGTTCTTTTACAAAGCTCTCGCTTCTCCGAAGCTATTAGTAAATTGGGTTCAATAGAATAGACTTTCTATAAAATAATTTAAAGATTGCGTTTCAAAATTAGTACATTTACCCACTAAAATGTTACAAAAAATATGTCAGTAGCTAAAAAGGAATACAAACGCATCACTACCAAAACATTGGTAGATATGAAGAGTAAAGGTGAAAAAATATCGATGTTGACCGCCTACGATTACACCATGGCAAAGATTGTTGATGGTGCGGGGGTCGATGTGATCTTAGTAGGTGATTCTGCTTCCAATGTAATGGCGGGTCATGAAACTACTTTGCCCATTACTTTAGATCAAATGATATACCATGCATCCTCTGTAGTAAGGGGAATTACCAGGAGTCTGGTGGTTGTAGATCTACCTTTTGGGACTTATCAAAGTGATCCTAAAGAGGCCTTGCGTTCAGCGATTAGAATCATGAAAGAGAGTGGTGCTCATGCTGTAAAAATGGAAGGTGGAAAGGAAATAAAAGAATCTATTAGGCGTATATTAAATGCAGGTATTCCGGTAATGGGACACCTTGGACTCACGCCACAATCCATTTATAAATTTGGCACTTATACTGTTCGCGCAAAAGAAGATGCTGAAGCAGAACAACTTAAAACTGATGCATTATTACTTGAAAAAGCAGGTTGTTTTGCCATCGTAGTGGAGAAGGTTCCTGCAAAACTTACCACAGAAGTTGCCAAAAGCTTACAAATTCCAATTATAGGAATTGGTGCTGGTGGTGGTGCAGACGGACAAGTACTGGTAACGCATGATATGCTGGGAATGACACACGAATTCAATCCTCGGTTTTTAAGACGTTATTTAGATATGTCTGAGGAAATGACAGAAGCATTTCATAAGTATATCAGCGATGTTAAGAGTGGTGATTTCCCGAATGAGAAGGAACAGTATTAGTCAATAATGCAGAGTTCTGAATTCTGAATTCTGAATTCTGAACTTAAAATTTAAGTTAAACCAAGGATTTGTCTACAAAAATTATATCGAATAAAGAGAATCTACAAGTTTTATATGAAGACAATCATATTATTGCTGTAAATAAACGTATCGGTGATATTGTTCAAGGTGACAAAACGGGGGATACTCCCTTGTCTGAAATAGTAAAACAATACATTGCTGAAAAATACAATAAACCTGGAGCGGTATATTTGGGAGTCGTTCACAGGTTAGACCGTCCAACTAGCGGGATAGTTGTTTTTGCAAGAACTTCAAAAGCTTTATCAAGACTGAACAAGTTATTTGTAGAGCGAAAAACAGAAAAAACATATTGGGCAATTGTCAAAAATCCACCACCGAAAACGGAAGATACGTTGATTCATTTTTTGAGAAGAAATCCCAAACAAAACAAATCGTATGCAAATAGCAATGAAGTTCCAAATTCTAAGAAAGCAATATTAAGGTATCGGCTTATTAAAAAATTAGATAACTATTCCTTAGTCGAAATTGATTTAAAAACTGGCAGGCATCATCAAATACGCGCACAACTGACTGCTATTGGTTGTCCTATAAAAGGCGACTTAAAATATGGCTTTAACAGAAGTAATAAGGATGGTGGAATTCATTTACACTCTAGGGGATTGACTTTTATTCATCCTGTTCATAAAGAAGAAATATCAATTATTGCACCTCCACCTAGTGATCCTATATGGAATGCTTGTCATTAAATCTCAAAGATTTTATTTTTCAAAGCATAAATTACAAGTCCTACCCTGTTTTTAATATTCAATTTTTTAAAGAGATCATTTCTGTAACCATCTATAGTTTTTGGACTTAAATTCATAATATCAGCAATTTCTTTATAGGTCATCTCTGTACAGGATAATTTTAAAAATTTGAATTCATTTTCTTTTAAGGGAGGTTCTTTTTCATCGGGAATAGTGTTTAATGAATTAATTAATGAAGTAGCTACCATTTCGGAATGATAATACCCTTTTTCCAACACTTCTTCTAGAGCTACTTTCAACTTATCGGGATGAATATCTTTAAGTAAATAACCATTTGCTCCTTTTCTTAGAATCTTTAAAACTGTTGCCTCTTCATCATCCATCGATAAGGCTAAAACTTTGATATCTGGGTAGTTTTCAGAAAGCCATTCCATTGTTTCAAAACCATCCATTACAGGCATATTAATATCGAGCAATATAATACTTGGGAGTTCATTTTTATTCTTTAACTTTTGCTGCAAATGTTTCCCATTATTAGCATTAAAAAGAACATGGAAATCAGAAAATGTATTGATCAGATTTTCTAATGACTCAGCAAATAAAAGGTGATCATCGACAATAACAATATTGTGTTTATTCAATTTACTAGTCATTATTAATGGGGTATTTAAGAGTTAGTTTGGTTCCCTCCCCAATTTTTGAGCTAATTGAAAATTCTGCTTTTAATAAATCAGCTCTGCCCTTCATTGTTTGCATACCAGAACTATCTGTTTTTTCAAGCATGTTAAAACCGACCCCATTATCTTCTGCATCAATTAGCAGATATTCATTTGTAAAATTTAAATCGACAGACAGTTTATTTGCTTTAGCATGCTTCATCACATTTGATAAAAACTCTTGCAATATTCTAAATAATAAAATTTCATGTTCATTTTTTATCAAAACAATTTCTCCATCAATATTGAAAGAAGCATCTAAGAATTTCAATTTATTAAATCGTTCTAATTCGATCTTTAAAGATTCCACTAATCCATTCTTTTGAATGACATCAGTATTCAATATTTTTGAAAGTGACCGCACTCCTTGTATGGTGTCTGCAACAACTTCTTTCGCTTCCGTTATTTGTGAATGATTCTTTTCTGGAGTAGTATGGAGTAACATATTCAACTGAATATTTGTTACTGAAAGCAACTGTCCTATATTATCATGCAATTCCCAGGCAATATTCTTTAGGGTTTGTTCCTGAATTTCTAATTGGGAATTTACAAGCTCCTTTTCAAACTTTTTTTCAGCTTTAATCCGATCGAGAAGAAATTTATTCTTTCTTTTCTGAAAAGCTAAAAAGAATCCAATTACAAAAGTCACCAAGACAAAAATGACAATGACAAAATAAACAATTAATAAGATTTCTTCTTTTTGGAGCATATAATAAAACCCAAAATATACGTAGAATACATAAATATATTAGTATAGAGCATCATTTTTGTGCTAATAATCACAAAAAGATCATTATCAGGATTAAAATATTGTAAGAAAAAATCCAAAGGAGTAATACATAAATTAAAAACCAATGCTCCAATAGAAATATAAATTGGCAAATAATATTTTAAAGATAGTAATTTATCACTATTTAATAATTCAAAATAAAAAAGAAAAATAGCAAGCACCAAAATAATTGTGCCTGTTAAAGTAGAAAATACAGAAACAGTAGTAAAAAAAGTATCACTAAATATCAAATTTAAAGTGCTCGCAATTATAAATAAGATTATACTAATCTTCAATATATCACGGGATATTTTACTACTTAAATAGGATCTAAAATAATAAACAAAAAACACAAAACTGATTGGTGTATAAATATTGTAGAGCCAACTATTATCATCAAAAACAGTATCCTTTATAAATTCAAAGTACGTGTAATTTGAAAAATAAGCCACAGCAACATAGGAGCCAATTATTTCAATAAAAAAAGTAAGCCATAAAAAGGAAACTAGATAATGATCAACTTTTTCAACATTTCCTTTTTTCCTTATATAGTAGCTTCCAGCAATAGCCGCAAGTAATTCCAACAAATCAATTGGAATTACATTTGCTAAAAAGGTATTAAAATAATCCAATATTAATAGCTTTTTGGAGGCCAGCCATTAGTCCCTCTATTTAATGGGTCGATAGCATAATTATTATCTGAATTACCATCATCACTTTCGGTTGCATTTAAAAACACAGTAGCTTTAGTTGATTTTGAATCATTATAAGCAGCAAAGTATACTCTAATTCCAGGATTAGTAATCCCCTGTTTTGTAGACTCACTTTTTACATAATCTATAAACTGCTGCAATTCGTCTATATTAAATGTAACAGCACAAGTATCCTCGGATCCCATGGCTTTTGTGATTTCTACTTCGCGGGTAGACATCCAATTTGATTGTAAGGTTTTTGCTTCAGTAACTGAAATACATGTAGTAGGCTTGGGCATTTTATTTTATGTTTTTGATTATATTCTAAAAATATACAAAAACATTAAAAAAACAATCATGAAATAAAAAAAACAGGAAAAAACCTATTAAATTAAAAGGGAAAAGCCTGTCCCATCTATAAATTAAAAAAGGGATACAAAACTGTATCCCTTTTAAAAAACTATAAAACTTTTTAGATTAGAGCTTTACATCATCCAATTTCAATTCTTCTCCCTCCTTGCTCATAAGCATTACTTCATCAAAGCCCATATCTTTAAACTGAGCAAATTGAGTAGTTGCATCGCCCACAATAACAAATGCCATTTTGGACTCATCAAGGTATTTATTGGCTAACATTTTATGCTGTTCTAAAGTCATAGCACCAACAATAGCTTCCTCTTGCTCAATATAATTAGGAGGTAAATCGTAATTACTCATTTCTTGTAACATTCCCAATAGAGAAAATTGAGTTTCAAACCTTCTTGCATTCGATTTAATCAATGCGTTTTTAGTAAACTCTAAATCATCTTCACTAATACCATCTTTGTACATTGCAATTTGTTCTTTAAAAATAGAGACAGATTCTCCAGTGGTATTTGTTCTTACACTTGATGAAGCCGTAAATGTGCCTGGGATTTTTGAACCACTAAAACCAGTTCTAGCGCCATAAGTATATCCTTTTTCTTCTCGTAGTATCAGATTGACATTTCCTGAAAATGAACCTCCTAATTTATAATTCATCACTTCAGCTGGATAAAAATCCTTATCTGTTCTCGCCATAGAAATATATCCAATATTGATCACCGATTGTTTTGCATCTGGAATATCTACAAAATATAAAGATGCCATATCTCTATTATTATTAATTGGATATTCAGGAATTACAACATCTTTTGCTTTCCAATTTGCACCTAATGAAGAAAGATTGTCTAAACTGCTATCTTTATTGATATTACCAACAACATGAAATTTACTTATTGAAGGTGAGAAATTGTTGTTGTAATATTCTTTTAGATCCTCTATACTAATCGCTTCAACCGAAGCCACTGTACCACTTATTGGATAACTAAATATATGTTCTTCCCCATATAATATTTTATTATATACTCTTCTGGCTACTACATTCGGATTCGCATCAGAACGCTTAATGGTATTAATAGTCATTGTTTTTATACGAGCAAATTCATCTAAATCCCATCTAGGTTCTAATAAAATCTCTTCTACCAAAGCCATTGTTTTATCAAAATTACGAACTAGGGTATTTCCTCTAATTACTATCGATTCATTAGAAGTAAACATATTGATACTAGCACCTAGCATTTCTATCTCCTCTTCTAATTCCTCTGGAGTTTTTGTAGCAGTACCTTCCATCATGATATCAGTCATAAGGTTTGCAACCCCATTATTGTTCATATCATCTAAGAGGTGGCCACCTTCAATCACTAAACTAAAGTTTACAGTAGGCACTTCGTTTTGTTCAATACCATATACTTTCATTCCGTTATCTAAAGTTGCTGTCCAACTTGTAGGAATATTTAATTTTGGAGTTGCTCCTTCTTCTGGCTCAATGCTTCTGTCAAATTTAGAAGGTGTTTTAGTAATTTCTTCATTAGATTCCTCAACTGATTTTGCAACATTATCCGTAATTTCCTCTTCAACAACAGGAGCTAGTTTTGAAGTATAAGCTACCAATTCAAGTTGCCCTTTAGGAACAAAGCTTGTTATTATGAATGGCTTATCTTTTATATACGTATTATAAACACGCATCACATCTTCTTTGGTAACTTTCTTAATATTTTCAATATCTGTTTCTATAAAACCAGGATCTCCGGCAAACACATTATATTGTGCTAATTGAAATGATTTTCCTAATACACTGCTTATTCCATTATAAAAATCGGTTTCCAATCCTGCTTTAATTCGTTCTACATCTCTATCGCTTACACCATCTTTTTCAAACATAGCAAATGCTTCATAAATAGCTTCTTCCACATCATATAATGCAATACCGCTGTTTGCTGTAATGATAATTCGAAAGGCACCTGCTAATTCTTGAGATCTGTTGAACGCAGTTGTTCGGGAAGTAAGTTCCTTCTCTTTTACCAAAACTTTATAAAGTGGAGCTTTCTTACCACTGGAAATTATTTCAGCTAAAAAATCCAAGGCATAAGCGTCGTCTGTATACTGCTGTATAGTAGGCCACACCATATTTAACTGAGGGGCAGTAGCAAAATTATCTTCGTGAAACAATCGTTTTGTTTCTGAAAGTGTTACTGGTTGAGGCTCTAATTTAGTGACCTCCTGTCTTGCTTTAATTTCACCAAAATATTTCTCAATTAAGGCCTTAGCATCTTCCGTTTCAAAATCTCCTGCTAATACTAATGTGGCGTTATTTGGTCCATAAAAACGATCATAAAATTCTTTTACATCTTCAACTGTAGCATTTTGAAGGTCTTCTAACTCCCCTATTACTTGCCAGTTATAAGGATGCCCTTCAGGATATAAATTTTTATCTATTACCCAACCTGTGTGTCCATAAGGGTTATTATCAACTCGTTGTCGTTTTTCATTTTGAACAACTTCCTGCTGATTATAAAAAGCAGATTCAGTAACGGTATTGATTAAGAATCCCATTCGATCACTTTCCAGCCATAGAACAGTTTCCAATGCATTATTTGGAACGATCTCATAATAAATAGTTCCATCTTTCCAGGTTCCTCCATTTAAGGTACCCCCAACATCCTGAACTTTCTTAAAGAATTGATCTTGAGGAACATTCTCTGATTCTTGAAATAGCATATGCTCAAATAAATGAGCGAATCCCGTTCTACCGGTTTTCTCCCGATTCGATCCAACTCCGTATTGAATTGCTAAAGAAACAATAGGATCACTCGCATCCTGGTGGAGTACAACATCGAGTCCGTTTGCTAATTGATACTTTTCAAATTCGATGGATAATTTAGCATCGCTACTTGAATCTTCATTGCAGGAAATCATAAATAATGAAATAACTAGTGCAATAAATAATGATAATTTTAGTGATTTTTTAAACATTTTGAAAATTTTTTTGGTTCGGAAATCCCGAGTATTCAGGATTGACTATAAAGATACTTAGACACAACTTTAAAATACTTAAATTATTGTTAAATGAAAAAAAACAGAAAGAAGGAAAAGCCATTTCATAGTAAGATAATTCGACCCACTACCACACGATGCTCCAGAAGTTTCGGGAGTGCGGGAGCGAAAAGTTTATATAGAAGCACTTTTTTTAAAACACGCTAATTTTTCACCCAAACCAACCGTCTCTATCTAAGCTACGATACTGAATGGCTTCTGAAATATGATTTCCTGTAATACTTTCTGAAACTTCCAAATCAGCTATTGTGCGTGAAACTTTTTATATTCTATCATAAGCCCTTGCGGAAAGATTTAAGCGCTCCATTGCATTTTTTAAAAACCAAAATATATTTCACTCTTTTAACACTTTTTTTGTTAAAGTACCAAACTCCGTTTCTATAAAAACAAATAATAGTCCGTTTGGCATTCTTGTTATATCAATTTGTTCAAAATTATTAGTAACTGTTCTTAACTTTTGCCCTACAGAATTGTAAAACACCACTTTACTGATATAATTAGTGTTCTTTATACTTAGCACTGTTGTTACAGGGTTTGGATATAATATTACATATTGTATATCAAAATCATTTAAACCCAAAATTGTCAAATTCTCATACCAAACCAAAGTTTTTTCGCCATTTGCCACGAGTGATCTAACAACTAAATCTAAGTCACCATCATTGTCTAAATCAACAGGCTCTACTTTTGCAGAGGGTATTATTGTGTCAATAGTATTTGCAGATCCAAAATTACCAAGGCCATTAAGATTTTCATTCCAACCTACCCTAATAACATCTATAGAACCAAAAAGCACGTCTAAATCATTGTCATTATCTATATCTACAGGTCTTGAACCAGAAAAACCACCTACAGATACTGTATTTATAATCTGATTAGGTCCAAAATTACCTAGACCATCTAAGTTTTTACGCCAAACTATGGTATCTCCTATGTAAGATAGATTGTCTACATGACCATCACCATCTAAATCAGCTAAAAATAAAGAATTAGCGTACAAGCCAAATGTAGTATCTATAATATGTTGTACACTAAAATCGCCTTGACCGTCAACATTTTCAAACCATGATAGGTATACATCACCCGTAGAATTTGTTAATATATCTAAATCTCCATCTCCATCAATATCTTCAACAGCTTGATTTCTAGCTTGCGTTATAGTAGCATCAATAATATTAAGAGAACTAAAATTGCCTGCTCCATCAAGATTTTCTACCCAATACAAGCCATTACCATTAGAAACTCCCAATACCAAATCTAGGTCTCCGTCTTGATCTAAATCTCTTGCTACAACACCTCTGGCACTGTTAAGTCCTGAAGCAATTGTTTGCATACTAGAAAAAGTACCATTACCATTATTTTTATACCACACCACTTTATCCTCATCAAAAAAACTTACTACTATATCCATTTTGTTATCATCATCAATATCTGCTAGTGAAAAGTTAAAAGCCTGTCCCAAACCTTCTTGTATTATAATAGGAGAACTAAAATTACCTTGTCCATCTAAGTTTTTATACCACGAAATAAGGTTGTAGGCAGCAATAGCAACATCTACAAACCCATCATTATCAAGGTCTGCAGCACGAATTTCATAAATAATACCCGCCTCTCCATTTATTAGTTGAGATGGTCCAAAAAGTTGTGCTGTAGCTATTTGAGAAACAGCAATAAAGGAAATATAAAAAAGAAATATTCTCATAATTTAACAAATATAAAGTAATAGTTTAAAAAAAGAATTTATTGATATCAACTATTTTCAATGCAGAGCCAAAAGTCTATTTCGTCAATATGACTCCCAATCAAGTTAAGTACAAGCTTTAATTAAAAGATTAAAAAACAAAATTCTGTTATTTTGATTCCCACTTTCAGAAGCATGACAACTTCGATGGAAACCCCAAGGCAGTGCCTTGAGGTTTTATTTGATAAACCACATTAATTATTCCCTTTTAATATAACGGTTTCTTGAACCGCCCCCGCTTCATAATTTTTTTCAATTTTATACAAACCTTGAGGCAAGTTGTTAATTAAGTTTTGATTATTTATAGAAGTAGAATCCTGTGATGTTATGGTTACATTAGTATTAAACACTCCATCGTTAAATTTAATTATATTTCCTCCGCTTGCATTTTTGTTATAATTATTATAGCATTTTCGGGGCTTATTATAACTATTTGTATCTGTGGAGAATTGTTTTAATTCGGGAATATAAACGGCAGAATGATTTGGGTGTGTAATTAAATCAAAATCTTTTTCATCAATATCAAAACTTAATAATATATTATCCATGTTATATTGAAAATACTCTTCATAACCTGCTGGTTGATCAAAGTCACCACTACACTCAACAAAACGATAACTAAAACCAGGTTGAAAAAGTGGTTTGTGTAGAGAGGGGTCGTAGGGGCCAGCAGCAAAATAAGCACCCTTATAAGGTTCGTATAATGAAGATGCATCTATATTAGTTGCATTCTGTAACGAAGGACTACTCTGAATATACTCTCTCATTTTTATTCCTTGATCTATAGAAAAGGTATCTCTACATGAACCAGGAGCATAGGACATAGTGTTTCTTGCATTATCTGGATTTATATCAAATAATGTTCCTTCACAATCATTTCTATTAAATTCATCTGCACCTGTATATATGCAATTATCTCTATCGTAATATTCAAAAGCATGACCACCAGCACTTGTACAATTACTAGATGGTAACCCGTTTAAGACACAATATTCTCTTAAAAAGTCTGGCATAGCAGCAGTACCTACAAAACGATCACCCTTTAAATTTGCATTAAAATTTGAATCTGTAGGAATTCGTGTAACATGCTCACATAAAGATGTATTGTTGGGTTGATACCACCCAACCCAAGTATGTGGCAAACTAAAATTATGACCCAATTCATGTATTATGGCGTTGGAAATTAGACCTCCAGGGCTGGTAATTGACTTAAGTGTCCCATAAGAAGAACCTCCAAAATCGGTTAACCCCCGTGGCACATAAAAACTAATTGCATCATCTTTTACATATCCATTATTAGAAGCATACGATATAAGAGCACTTCTTTGGCAACGACTTAATGTCTCAAAACCATCGGGATCATCACCCGGTATGGTTACGCATTGATCTAAATCAAAATCATATATTTTATGTACTACATTTGTTGGGCTACTAAAACTTCCCATGCCTCGATATTTAAAGAACACTCCTATTGAGTTATAGTTTGCATTTAGATATGCTATGGACTCTAAAGCTCTTTTTTCTGTCAAAGCATTTGGATGAATACTACCATCTGGTGCATCTACTCTCCAATAGTAAATATTTAATACTACTGGCTCCATACTTGAAAGATAATTTTCATCTATTGAATTAGAGTAAACACCCTCAAGATTAGGTATGTCAATATCATCTGTGGCACATAAAAACTCTACAATTTGTGCTTTTACTATTGTTGTTAATGATAAAAGCAATAAAAAAAATAATTCTTTCATTTTAATTAAATTTTAAGATTAATAATTATTTTAAGTTTCTTAGTTTGTTTAATTTATGTAGATATCACATATTAATAATACCTAAGTCATAATTGCCAATTAACTTAAATAACTGAGGCACTCTTAGCTTTAATATTGAATTTACATTTTAAATATTTCTAAGCTAAAGACGTAACTTGATAATTCCTTACGGGGAACAGTTTTTTGTAAACTCTAAAGTAATAATTGGCATGATATTTAAATAAATAGTATTGTGTTAATAGCTTATCTACTTATTAATTAATTAGGAAATGAAATTAATGTCATTAAACTAGAAAATAAAGTTAAACATGTCGCCATTCATGAATTAGGATATCGTGATTCATGAATAGCGACAACAATAAACATATAATTTCAGCATAGTAATTGATACACTATTAATTAGTTAGAGTTAAATATTGCAATTGACCACATCATGTTTTTATAAAGCATGACTCTTTAATGGTTTCTTGTCTGTAATGAAAGGTAAAATTTGTTTTATGTAAATGCTTTGTAAAAGCACTCTAGAAATTCAACAAAACCATCCATTCCAATCTACACTTAGATATAATTCAGAGAAATAATCTAAATCACTCAGTGTACTAACCAAACCAACCGTCTCTATCTAAGCTACGATACTGAATGGCTTCTGAAATATGATTGCCAGTTATAGATTCTGAAGCTTCCAAATCAGCTATAGTACGGGAAACTTTTAAAATTCGATCATAGGCTCTTGCAGAAAGATTTAGTCGTTCCATAGCCGTTTTCAAAAGGTCTAGTGAAGCTTTATCCAATTTGCAATACTCCCTAATCTGCTTCACTCCCATCTGCGCATTATAATGAACAGTTTCTGATTCTGAAAATCGCTCTGATTGAATTTTTCTAGCTTTGGTGACTCGCTCTCTAATAACATTACTTTCTTCTCCCCTTCGCTCATCACTCAACTTTTCAAAAGGGACTGGGGTCACTTCTATATGAATATCAATACGATCTAATAAAGGTCCTGACACCTTTCCTAAATACCGTTGCATCTCCTGAGGGGAGGAAGTCATGGGAGCATCGGGATCGTTGAAATAGCCACTCGGACTCGGATTCATACTCGCCACCAACATAAAACTGGAGGGATAGGTGACAGTGAATTTAGCTCTCGAAATAGTAACTTCTCTGTCTTCCAAAGGTTGTCGCATGACTTCTAAAACTCCTCGCTTGAATTCGGGTAATTCATCCAAAAACAACACTCCATTATGCGATAGGGAAATCTCCCCCGGTTGTGGGTAGGCACCTCCGCCAACGAGGGCTACATCTGAAATTGTATGATGAGGACTTCGAAACGGACGCGAACTCATAACTCCCCCTTTTTTCATAGTACGCCCTGCAACACTGTGAATCTTTGTGGT
>Ga0164313_10000810_pt1 | contig 26340 bp, 21 predicted proteins | sample GuaBasSedimGuay4_FD_113735 | JGI IMG/M metagenome (GOLD analysis project Ga0164313, IMG submission 113735) | Subseafloor sediment microbial communities from Guaymas Basin, Gulf of California, Mexico - Guay4, Core 4569-4, 0-3 cm | ecosystem: Environmental > Aquatic > Marine > Hydrothermal vents... | reverse complement strand
TGGGTATCCCGATCGGGATTGATGGCTTATCTGGACTTCCAAACCCGGGATCTGGGGCAGCTGTATGAAGAGATGGAAAAACGGCTTTCTAATGTGCTGGAAAAGTGGCTCGACGGGGCTGATCCAGCTTTACCCACTATCCTGACTGCCCATGCTTCTATAGAAGGAGCAGTGTATGGGGGAGAGCGAACGGTCTTACTGGGCAAGGATTTCGGCCTTCCAAAATCTATGGTGGTCGATCCCCGGTTGGATTATGTTGCTATGGGCCACATCCACAAATCACAGAACCTGAATGAAGGAAACCATCCCCCTGTGATCTATTCTGGATCCATTGAGAGGGTGGACTTTGGTGAGGTAAAGGATGATAAGTTCTTTGTCCTGGCTGATGTAGGGAAAGGAAAAACGGATCTGGACTGGCGCAAACTGAAGGATATTCGGCCATTCCATGATCGGTCCTTCGAGCTTACCTCCCAAGAGGATATAACCGATCAGATCATGAGTACCTTGCCGGCGCGTGACATCATGAAGGACGCTGTTGTCCGGTTGGTTCTGGAATATCCTCGGGCCTGGTCACCTCTCATCGACGAAAAAACTACCCAGGAGCATGCCTCAAGTGCTTTTGAATTCCATTTTGTGAAACGTCCGCAAATGGATGAGCGCATTCGCCTTCCCCAGGACCAAACAGTGGGAGAGCTGTCACCTGCAGAGCTTCTTGAAAAATTCTGGCAGGCGAGCCATGTGCCAGAAGAAGACGTAGAGGCGCTACAGGAGTTGGCAGCCTTGATCATCACTGGGGAAGAGGAAGAAGAAGCAGAAGCGGAAATAATGGAAGAAATCAAAGTATCTGCGGTAGAGGAGGTGGTGTCGGCCCAGTAGAGCCAGAATAAGAGACAGAATAGGAGCCCCTGGTATGTAAGGGGCTCCTATTCTGTTAGGGATAAAAATTTTTACTTTAAGTATTAATTTTTCTTGATCTTGGTGCAAATATGGTGCAATTAAATTAAGATCAGGAGAATATTATCTAAAAATACCAGCACTTTTTGTTTTAAGCTCTTAATTCACCCCTGAAATGTGTAAAAAGGTGGCCGAAACAGGCTCGCTATTGACAGCAAGTCTATTATTAATATATGGCGTCTGACATCAAATCAGCGGCATATTTGGGTTGGAGTAAACAGAGGTAAACTATTCTTCCTATACGTCAAAATCATAGACCATTAGCTAATTCGCCAGCCGGTACATCAGATCACAAATGCAAGTATTAATGAACACTATCTTGCCATTACTTTGTTTATTTCCTTCGTCAATACCCAGATGCCACCGCCGGATACCAACTAATGTCTTCTGATGTAGTTGGCGCAGATACTGTTAACGATTAACTGATGATGGTTGAATTGGTTGGGAAAAATAAAAATCTTAGTGAATACTCTCTTACCCGGAAAACAATGTTATCTCAATCGGAGTGGTGATGATCGAACGGAAGGACACCGAGGTTCTAGATATTATGGATAGAACTATAGAAAGCAACGTACTGAAGAAGTGTTGTCGTCCACATAATGTATAATCAGTTCTCCAGTCTTGTCTACCCTTCGGGATGGAGGACTGTTTTTTGGAGTCAATAGATTACTTCACTGATATATTCAGGGTATTTAATCAAATTAGAATATCATAGCTTTTAGATATGATTTACTGATATGGAAGAATATCGTTGCATTACTTAGGAAAAGAGCGATGTTTGTGATCAATTATTGTGGGAATTTCCCATTATTAGGTTTTGGTATGATAATCTGATGATGATTGTCTATTTCTTCAGGGGTTTGTGCTTCGGGGGGCTCGGCTTGGCTGCCTATCTGCAGATGCGTCAAGGGGCAGATATTCCACTGAAGAAACAGCTTCCCTGGTTGGCAGCTTGGGGTTTTACTTGCGGAGCAACTGGCTGGGTGGATATGTTCCTGTCCAGCGGAAGCAATTTAGAAATAGCCAGGAGTATGTCCATTCTGCGGATGATCCTTCAACCATTGAGTGGCATGTTGTTGCTTAGATTTGGCTACGGTGTGTTGAAATATCTGTCACCGTTGCCAGCCTGGGCTGTATTTATTCCGGGAATTCTAATTGTGCCGATTGGTTACATCGTCACCTATGCAGCCACGACCTTTGTTACCCCCTCTCCTATAGAAATACCCATTGAAATCTGGTCTCGATACCTTTTGTATTTGCCAGGCAGTGTACTTGCCGGGATCGGGCTCTTGCGGCAATGGGATGTTCAAAAGAAGCAAGGGTTTAATGACGTTTCCAAGTTGATGTTGGGAGCTGGCTTGGCCTTCCTGTTTGAAGCTTTGGTGGTGGGTTTTATTGTCCCAGCTGCTCCTTATAGCCCGGCATCCTATTACAATTATGATCGGGTGGTTCATAATGCCTTTCTAGGAACAGCCCAACAATCTCTTGGAACATTCGGGTTGGATTATGAACGTGTTCTTGAAACTACCGGACTCCCCATTCAATTCTGGCGGCTTCTCTCGGCTTTTACGCTCACTTTCTTCGTGGTCCGGGGACTGGATGTTTTTGACACCATGCGGAAGAGACAGCTTAAGCAACTACAGGAAGAAAGAGATCTAGCTCAACAGGCGGTGGTTAGGGCTCAAATTAGGGCTCGACATACCGCTGAAAGTTGGACAGTTGCTCTGGTCAACATCAGCCGCCAAATTTCTCAATTGGAAAGTTTCGATGATATTCTTATTTATATTGTCTCAGTCACTCAGAAATTATTCCAGTCGGATTTTGTTGGTGTGGGTCTGATGGGCGAGAAGGATACTCAACTAATGTTAAGATACCACGCCTGTGATGACATAACTGAAATTCCACGCCCCCCCCTCATTGTCGATAACATCCTGATATTAAAAACCTTACGGTCCAACAGATCATATCGTTTTCCGGAAAACAAAGGGGAGAGTATCGATGAATTCATTGTCCCCTGTTCGGAAATACCGGCTCAAACAATTGTGACAGTTCCTTTAGCTATGGATAATCGGCCGGTTGGTGTTCTGTGGACAGCTCGCTGTCGGGAGGATAGTGAGTTGTTTTCTCAAACTGATTTGATATGGCTGGAATGTATTGCAGACCAGATCGTCATTGCTATTCAGCACAGGTTGATGACATCTCAGATGCAGTCCTTGTCGATTATTGAAGAGAGAGGAAGGATTGCCCGAGAGATGCACGATGGACTTGCTCAGGTTCTGGGCTATTTAAATTTACAGGTTCAAACCTTAGAGTCTTTACTTATTCAAGGGAAGAGTGAAAACCTTCATAAAGAAATGAGCAATATGCGTAAAGCCATTAAAACAGCCCACGCTGATGTCAGAGAGAATATCTTGAGTCTGCGGACGACCCTAGCGAATGATAAAGGGTTGTTATCCTCTATTGATGAATATTTAAAAGAATTTAGTATTCAGACTGGGGTTGATGGAACATTTTATAATGAGTTAAGTGATGAGCTTCGCCTGGCATCAATCGCAGAAGTTCAACTCGTTTGTATTCTGCAAGAAGCCTTAGCCAATATGCGAAAGCATTCCCAGTCGGAGAAAGTCCAGGTAACACTGACAAGCGACATTCACCAGGGCGAGATTTTCCTGTGTATGAAGGTGGTTGATGATGGAATAGGTTTCATAGAGAATCAAACTAAACGCAGTTTTGGATTAAAAACTATGCGGGAAAGAGCCAAAAGCGTGAAAGGATCTCTTATCGTCGATTCGTACCCCGGTAAGGGGACAAGCGTAATCTGTAGGATCCCCTGTTTAGCGGAAGATAAGTTAAAAAACCAGAATGTGATCTTTTCAGGGATAAACTTTAATTAACCTATGAATCTTAGAGAATGGGCACTGCCAGTTTATACGATCCTGATCCAACTTGCCACGGGTGCGTTACTATGCTTGTGGTGCATGAGATTGTATTACCGATCGAAAAGGAAGGTAATGGAGATAGATGAATCCTGTCGGATTCCACTGGCTATCATTTTTTTCACGATCATTATCGCGATTTTCGGAGCCCACCTTCATCTCAGTAAGCCTTTGATTTCCTTATTAGCTGTGTCTAATTTCCGCACATCTTGGTTAAGCAGGGAGACCGTTTTCACGATATTTTTCTTCCTAGAGACTGGTACTCTTTTTGTATTAATGTGGTTCACGCCTGGTTACATCCGGGTAAAGAATGTTCTAGGGTGGTTGGCTATCGCATCCGGGCTTGCCACTTTATTCTGCATGGCGCAAATTTACCTACTTCCTACGCAGATATTGTGGAACTCAGGAAATACAATTGCTTATTATTTTAGTACTACCTTGCTTCTGGGAATGACTTCATTACCAGCTATGCTGCAGCTGGATTTAAATTATTCAGAGGTTCAGGGGAAGCATCGAACAAAAATGGATGTTGAAATTGTCCGTAAAGCGGTTGTATGGCTCTCAATAGCTGCCGCATTGGTATCTGTCCTGGTAATTTCTCAAGGAATTCATCAGGTTATCACTTTGAAAAAGATTAATCACCAATCCACCCAAATCAGTCTGGAGCTTTTGACGGGGCTCTACCAGCCCCTATTAGTGATGAGATTTGGGTTATTAATCGTTGGTGTGAGTTGGCTTCTTATGTCCGTCCGTCGGATAATGAAAAAGGATCGGGATGTGAAGGATTTGATCGGGTTAGTATATATGGGCTTTTTATTAGTCTTGATCGGAGAAATATTGGGTCGGTTTCTATTTTTTGCTACTCATGTCAGGATTGGTGTTTGATTGGGCACGAAGGAGGGTTCAGATGACCATTCGATTATTGCTTGCAGATGACCATAAATTATTTCGTCAAGGGTTGATCAGTTTAATGAAAACACGCGAAGATCTCGTTCAAGTTGTCGGCGAGGCAAAAACCGGCAGCGAAGCGGTGTTATTAGCTAAGAAATTAAAACCAGATATTGTTTTATTGGATATCTATATGCCGGATCAAAACGGCTTGCAGGCTGCACGTGCCATTAAAGCGCACTCACCTGGGGTGAATATTGTCATGCTGACATCCTCTGAAGACGATGACCATCTCAACGAAGCTGTTGATGTTGGTGTTTCCGGCTACTTATTGAAAGACCTGGATGCAAATGAGTTATTTGACCTTTTGGAAGGTATACGGCAGGGGGAAGCAGCGATTACTCGTTCCATGGCGGCGCGATTATTGAAAACCTCTGCGCATTCCCGGGATAGGGACCAGGATGGTAAAGACCTGACCGATCGTGAAATCGATGTGCTGCGGCTCGTCACCCGTGGCTTAAGTAATTCTGATATTGCGGATAGGCTTTGTGTTTCAATAAACACCGTGAAAACACATCTGAAAAATATCCTCAGAAAACTCGACCTTGAGAATCGCACACAGGCAGCGGCCTATGCTTTTAAAATAGGGATAAATTCTGGAGAGAAAAGGTGATTTACATTACCCAGGGGGGGATGCGGGTAAACCCCATTTCCTTTATTCTGATAGCGACAATAATTATTACGGCCAATTTGTGGTTTTTTTCCAGAGAGTGTTATTGAATAATTTCCGCCCTTTTCAAGTAATGATACTAATTTATCTAGTTCTGAGAGTTGAACACATGAATGAAATTAATAAAGGAGGAGCTGATTGAGCGTTAATAATTTCTTCATAAAGATCCTCAATGATCAGATCCTGACCCGGCGAAGTTTCCTCAAATGGAGTGCTGCGTTAGGAGGTTCAGCTGCCCTGGCGGGAGGTTTAAATTTTGGTTTGGAAGCTGTAGGCGCAGCAAAGGAAGAGGGAAGTCAAATTCTCTCGACAAGCTGCTACCATAACTGCGGTGGACGCTGCATTCTGAATGCAGAGGTCAAGGATGGTGTGATTTTGCGCATCCTCCCGGATCAGTCCGCTGAGGATTCTTTTGAAAACCCCCGTGCTATCCCTTGTGTGCTCGGGCGAGCCAATAAGCGTTGGGTCTATGCACCAGAACGTTTGAAATACCCGATGAAACGGGTTGGGAAGAGGGGTGAAGGCAAATTTGAGAAGATTTCCTGGGAAGAAGCCCTGGATACCATTGTCAGTGAAATGATCAGAATTAAGGAAGAGTATGGCAATGATGCCTTTTATTGTCATTACGCCTCTGGACAAGTTGCCGGAGGGATTGATACAACCTATAAGGACATGGGGCCAATGTCCCGGGTCTTCCACCTGTTTGGCGGTTATGTCAATTTTTATGGCACTTACAGCGATGCTTGTTACTCGGCAGTGCATCCTTATATCACAGCGGCTGGCAACAACTCTGATGATGATCTGGTGAACTCAAAACTTATCGTCCTTTTTGCAGATAATTCGATGGTTACCAGAGCGGGCGGAAAAGGTGGTGGGTACCATTATTTAAAAGCAAAAGAAGCGGGTGCGAAGTTTATCGTGGTAGACCCCCGTCAGTCAGCTACAGCAGTAACTTTGGATGCTGATTGGATCCCGATTAACCCTGGTACAGACGTGGCCTTGATTGCTGCTCTGGCTAATGTGATGGTTGAGGAAGATATTTACGATAAGGAGTTCATGGCCACCCATTCTGCTGGCTTTGATGAAAGCAATCTCCCTGAAGGAGCCCCAGTGAATAGTTCCTGGATGGCTTATCTGGCGGGAGATGCTGATGGAGTGCCCAAGACACCAGCGTGGGCTGCTCCGATTACAGGGATTCCAGCTGACCGGATTGTTCGGCTGGCCCATGAAATGGCAAATACAAAACCTTGTGCCATAATACAAGGTTTGGGATGGCAGAGAAGGGCTTATGGGGAACAGCCGGTGCGTGCTCTCCCTATTCTGGCCGCGATGACTGGTAACTTTGGGATTAAAGGGGGCGGAACCGGAATGCGGTATAGAATTAACCTTGGGTTTACTGGTGGAATTTTTCCTGCGGGAAGTAATCCAATTCAAAAATCTATTTCCGTATACATGTGGACTGATTACATAGAGCGTGGAAAAGAGATGACATCCGGACCGCGTGACCGTATAAAAGGCGCGGAAAAACTTGAAGCAAATATGAAGTTCATGTGGAACTGGGCAGGAAATACTATTATTAATCAGCACTCTGATATCAACCGGACAAAGAAATTACTCGAAGATGATTCGAAATTGGAATTTATTGTGGTCGGTGACGTGATGATGACCTCGAGTGCTAAATTTGCTGATATTTTACTCCCTGAAACAACCCATTATGAGATTGAAAATGTCATCAGCGGTAAGGGAGAGGGAAAGACTGATTTTGTCTTGTTTAATCATAAATTGATTGAGCCAATGTATGAGTGTAAAAATATCCTGTGGATTGCAGAGCAGGTTGCTGATCGTCTTGGGCTCGGAGATGAATTTCGCGATGGCCATGAGACCCGGGAGGATTGGCTGCGGGATCTGGTTGCTGTGGCCCAAAAAGGTAACGAAGACTTCCCTACCTATGAAGAATTCAAGAAAGTCGGGGTGTATAAAAAATCCAGACAGGGGTCAATAATTGCGGCCGCTGATTTCAGGGAGGATCCTGAAATTAATCCACTGGGTACAGAGACGGGCAAAATTGAAATCTATTCCCCACATCTGGCGGAACAGAATGATCCTGACGAGATTCCAGCCATCCCGAAGTATATTCCGGAATGGGAGGGAGTCAGCGATCCTTTGCGAGAGATTTATCCGCTGATGATGATATCGCACCATGCAGTACAACGGATTCACTCAACGTTTGATAATGTCGACTATTTACAGGAGGTTCATCCCCAGGCGTTGTGGATTAATTCTAGGGATGCAGTAGAGCGTGGGATAAAAAATGGGGATGAAGTTAAAGTTTTCAATAAAAGAGGTGTTGTTTACATTCCCGCAAAGGTGACGAATCGAATTCGCCCTGGCGTAACCAGCATGCCTCAAGGTGCCTGGTATACTCCTGACGAAGAAGGGAATGATACTCGTGGCAGCGCAAACGTTTTAACCAAATATCATCCTACACCCTATGCAAAGGGTAACCCCCAACATACCAACCTAGTGCAGGTTGAAAAGGCTTAAAGGATATCAAATATGGCTGAGCAATTAGCATTTTATGTTGATATCGCCGCGTGTACTGGCTGCAAAGCCTGTCAGGTCGCCTGCAAAGATCGGAGTAATCTACCCGCAGGAGTGAATTGGCGTCGAGTGTTTGAATACAGCGGTGGTGAATGGACCAAAGAAGGCGAACTGATGGTTCCTAGCGGATTGTATACTTACTTTGTCTCTAGTGCCTGTATGCACTGTGAAAAGCCGCTATGCATGGAGGTTTGCCCCACAACAGCAATAAGTAAAAGAGAAGATGGGATTGTTTTAATTAATCCGAATAGATGCATTGGATGCCGCTATTGTCAGTGGGCATGTCCTTATGGCGCTCCCCAATTTGATCATGATAAAGGGGTAATGACCAAGTGTGATTTCTGTGCTGACCTTCAGGCAGAAGGAGAGAATCCAGTCTGTGTCGATGCCTGCCCTTACCGAGCCTTGGATTATGGACCCCTCGATGAATTGCGGGCAAAGTATGGTGATTTAAATGACCCGGCGCCTTTACCAGATCCATCCATTACCTTCCCTGCGGTTGTTTTCAACCCGAGTCAAGCTACCCGGACTTCTGCAAAAGCTGATGGAAAGATCATGAACGTAGAGGAAGTGCAAAAATAAACCCGTACGAATGGGTACTGATTGCCTTTTACATCTTGACGTATATGTACGCAGGGTCATTCCTTGTATTAGGGATCGTGCACTTTTATCCGGAGAAGAAAGCTGGCGAAGAAGAAGATCGCTTGAGAGATATGTTTAAGAACAACTTGAAATCAGAATATTCACGGATGGTTTTTTCTCAATAGGAGAATGAATAAGATGCAAGAAATACCGGCCTGGAAGGAAGTCAGTTTAGAAGGTTGGAAAGAGTTGTTGATTGGTGAAATGCTGCTGCTCAGTTTCTTGAGTAGAGCGTTTCAAACCTATCCAGATGAAGAATGGCTGCAGTCTTTGGCAGCTGATAATGTATTTTCTGAGATACCTCTTGAAGGTGCTCATCCTGATGTAGGGTTTGGTCTTCTTATGTTGCAGGATTGGAGTGATAGAAACAAAAATGGAATTTCAAATGAGCAGGTTGACCAACTGAAAGAAGATTATATTCGGATGTTTATTGGGTTGGATGAAATATTGGCACCCCCCTGGGAATCTGTATATTTCAATAAAGGCCGGATGGTATTTCAAGAACAGACTTTACGGGTGCGGAAATGGTATCGACGGTTTGGACTGGAAACAAAAAAGCTCCACAAGGAACCTGATGATCACATTGGGCTGGAGATGTCATTTCTCTCTTATCTCTCCGGTGCAGCCCTCCAATCGCTGGAGGAGAACCAACAGAAGAAGTTTGAGCAATTACTTGATGATCAGAAGCAGTTCTTGTCTCAGCATCTCCTGAACTGGGGTCCGTATTGGTGCAGCTTGGTAAAAATAAATGCCCGAACTGATTTTTATCAAGGGTTGGCAGTATTGACAAACGGCATATTGAAGACTCTTGCTGATTATTATAAAGTTGAGACAATTGAGGAGCAAAGATGTTGAAAGCCTTCTCAATTGCAGATCATTTAGTGACAATTGATCATTCGGTAATTTCCCTGAATGAAGTCAGGTGCCTTCATTCAAAAGATAAACTTTCTTCTTGCGAAGCATGTTTTACTATTTGTCCTGTGGGGGCGATTCAAATTGGAAAACCACCGACCTTGAATTCGAAACAATGTCAAGCTTGTTTAGCCTGTCTGGTAGTTTGCCCGGTGGGCGCCTATTCGGGGGATGACGCTGTTTCGGGCTTACTGATCAGTGCTGCCCGATTAGAAATCAAAAATGTTGAACTGCTTTGCTCTCGCCATAAAAACCCTTCGGCGGGCATTTCGGCAGACGTCACTGGAATACGCATCAGAGGCTGCCTGGCTGGTTTGGGCTCTGGAGCGTATATGGCTCTGAGTAGCATAAGGGTAGAAACGATTACGGTGAGGTTGGACAACTGTAGGCTCTGTCCCTGGCGCCCGCTGCAGGGGATTATCTTTGAACAGATCAATCAGGCTAATAACCTTCTTTCCCATTGGGGAAAAAATGAGATTTTGCGGACAATCACAAACTTGGAAGAAGAGCATCAGCGGCCTTATTGGGACGCAGATGATCCTCCCTTGTCTCGCCGGGATCTCTTCCTAGTTGCAGCTCGACAGGGCATAATTGAAGTTGCCAGGGCGGTAAGTGATCAGAGCCAGGATTGTGATCGAAAACTAGGACGCGATCGGCTTCGGATTAACAATGCAGTTGATCATTTACCTGAAGCAGAACAGCAGCTGGAGACTATTCTGAAAGGAGGGAACTATGCAGTCCTGGATGTATCACAGGAATGTACAGCATGCGGAACTTGTGTGAGAGTATGTCCCTCGAATGCGTTGGACATTGAATTCGATCAGCAGAAGACACATTACCAGTTGAAATTCACGCCGCAGTATTGCATTGGATGTGAAGCTTGTGTTCATGTCTGCGCCCCCGGAGCGATCACGGTCAGGACTGCCCATTCGTTTGACGATGTGTATGGATTTGAGGAGCCTGAGGTTGTCAGGGAAGGCCTTCTGGCGAGATGTGTGCGGTGTAAAACTTATTTTACCGCTCAGCCTGAACAGAGGTTTTGTCCTATCTGTAATTTTCGCAAGAAGAACCCCTTTGGATTTCAGATCCCTCCGGGGGCTTCTGCTTAGATCCAATCGAGCGAAAATTATACTGAGGATAACTTTACAGAAAAAGAATCTAAATAAAATAAAAAATCTTACCCCGCGTTCTTACGCGTGACTCTATTTCTGATAGTAGAAGTTAATTTACAGCAGATAGATGAGATCGGGATCAAGACAACCATCGTGAATAAATCTTAAGAAACTAGGAATAGGATTACCTGGCTTGTTTTCCGACTAACCCTTAAAGGTTCTGAACTGATGCTTCGCAAAGAAAAAATCACTAATCCTCTAAAGGCTATTACCTAGGCGGGAGGTCAGGCTGAAATTAACCAACGCAATAGCGGGGAATTCTTTGACAAGGAATCCTGTTCCAGGAGTCGGAAAAACACAATTCCCAGCATAACAGAAGCCGAATGCTTAATAAGGTTAACCTGTCTTACTTGCACATACGGTTTTAAGCAGAGGGTAAGTTAGGAAAAGCAGGGTTGTTGAGCAGATTACCCAAAAACATGGAAATATTTGATCTTAGCAAACAAAACTTATTTTTCGTAGAAAAATTAACATTAGGATGACGATTAAATCAGGAAAATGTTGGTTCAAAGCCTGAGAAATGGGGAAATTGGTTTTAATCACCCTTAAGGGTGATATGAACTACTCATTTAGGGGGATGTATTCACTCCTTCCTTCCATTATCCTTAATTAGTAATCAAATTCAGTATTAATTTGAATTATTGAATTGTGGATTGATTCCTCTCTCCTAGAAATCGGATCAGGAGATCTTACTTGATGAGGGATAATTTTTTGTTGTTACATTTAATCAATGACTAAGAAGCAAATTTAGAGATTAAACCTTATATTACTGGTGCTTTATTTGTTTTTCCATTTTCTTAGGCAGAATTAATAACCCTAGATAGTAATAGTAATCGAATCGTATTTCTAAGGAGGAATAAATGAAAGAACAAGAAAAAGCTGTATTTTTGCCTGATGTGAGCCGGAGGACATTCCTGAAAGGACTCGGCACACTTGGCACACTGGGGGTATTGCACGGCTGCACAACCGAATCTGTGCCCGAAACTGCGGCACCAGAGATGCCTGAACCAACTGGAGCAGTAGTAGAATCTTTACCTCAACCCGACCTGAAACCACCCTCGATTGAGGGGGAAATCTTTGCAGGTTGTGCACCACATAACTGTGGCGGCAGATGTCTCACCAAAGCATATGTAGTGAATGGTGTGATCAAGAGGTTCGTCACCGATGAACGCCCTGATAAAAACCTCGTGGATGGTACCGGTGATGATCCACAAAGGCGAGCCTGTCTGCGCTGCAGATCGTACAAAGGGCGCCTATACCGTTCTGACCGTCTGACCTATCCCATGAAACAAACCAAAGAAAGGGGTGATTTGGATGGGTTTGTGAGAATTTCCTGGGAAGAGGCCTATACTGAAATTGCTGAGAAAATGCTTTCAATTAAAGAGAAATACGGACCCAAAGCATTTTATAACCATTATGGCAGTGGTGATGGTTCAGTTTTCCCAGGATATGCTGCAACCAGTAGACTTGTGAATCTATTTGGTGGCGCACAGGAATACCGGAGCGATTATAGCTGGCCGGCAGTTGAACACATGAGCTGGTTTAATCTGGGGCAAAACTATTACTTCCCCTCCGGCAACAGCCAGGACGATATCGTCAATGCAGAAGTAATTCTTGCCTGGTCAAACAACTATTCCGAATTGATTTGGGGTACAAATTCTGCCTGGTATATGCAGCAAGCCCGAGAAATGGGAGCGAAATTAATTTCAATTGAAGCCAGGCAGACAAATACAGTTGCCGGATTGGCTGATGAATTCATCCCCGTCATCCCGGGAACAGACCCAGCTTTGCTTTTGTCACTCATTTACGTCATGATTGAAGAGGATTTACTGGATAAAGAATTTGTGAAAAAACATGTTCACGGGTTCTACGATGACCCCAGCCCAACACTTTACAGTGCTGGTGTGGATGCGACCAAGTATAAAGTTCCAGTAGGAGCCTCTCTAAGCGCTTATGTAATCGGTGATAGTGAAGCCCTTGTTGATGGAACATACATTCAGGGAACATCTATCTATCCAGAAGAAATTTACTACAACGTTAATGAGGATGACGAACTTGCCGGGAAAGGAACCCCTTGTTTTGGTCAGGTTGCCAAAACACCAGAATGGGCAGAAAAAATAACCGGGGTGAAAGCAGATACCATCCGTGATTTAGCACGAACCTGGGCAACCAAAAAAGTTACTACCTGGATAGGGGGAGGTTTCCAGCGATGTTCTGAGAGTGAACAGTCTCCCTGGTTAATCACGGTAGTTGGTGCTATCACTGGAAACTTTGGTGAAACAGGTCGAAATTTGGCCATGCATACAGACAAAGAACCAGTAGCTTTTGCTGGGTTGCCACTTGTTCCTAACCCTATAATGATGGACTTGGTGGCAGATCTGTATGACACCAGCAACTTGACTGCGCCAGACTACACACCATTCATCACTCGATTTACATTTCCGGTATTCCTATGGCATGATGTCGCGAAAAATGGCGGAACTGGAAAATCTGAATGGAATGATGGTCAGGTGAAACGGACCAAGGTTGGCATTAAATGCTTGATGAATATTGCTGGAAATGCCTTACTAAATCAAACAGGTGATTGCAATAAACAGGTTGAACTCTTGAAGGACAAAACCAAGATTGAACTGATCACGGTTGTAGATCAATACCTGACACCGAGCGCAAGATATGGGGATTATCTTCTTCCTGCAGCTTGTGCCTGGGAAAAGAACTCGGCAACTACCAACTGGGTTGTTGGCGGCAATGTCATCTACATGAATAAAGCCATTGAACCCCCCGGAGAAGCAAAACCTGATTACAATATTCTGGCTGAGCTTGCTGCGGAGTTGGGCTTTGGTGATGAATTTACAGAGGGAAAAACCACTGAAGAATGGATTAAGGAACAATGGGAAGCAGGACCTTATGCGGAAAAGATGTCCCATGATGATTGGAGAAAGGAAGGTATCATCTCCACCTGGGATGAGACTAATCCAACCTTAATTCAATTTGCAGCATTCCGAGCCGATCCGGCAGCGTCTCCTCTGCTTACACCATCCGGTAAAATTGAGTGTTATTCTCAAGCTCTGGTCGAGGATTATGAAGCCCGGGGTTATGACAACAACGACACTGGAGTAACTTTAGCCGGTGCGCTGCACGATGGCAGCTCTGTAGGTAGATTTGTATATCCGATCCCTATGTATATTCCGTTGCTTGAAGGCAAACATGCGGATGGTACCCACCCTGATGTCACAGGAAGGCAGCAAAAAGGATATACCTTCTTAATGCAGGCAAATCACATCAAAGAACGTTCCCATTCAACACACAATAACAATGCATACATGAATGAACTCTATAAAATGGACAAAGATGGTAACCCGGCTTTCCTAGACCCGAACAGGAAATTAGGTTTTGTCTGGGATGATGATGTGTACGAACCAGTCTTGATCAATCCCGCTGATGCGTCTAATCTAGGTATTGAAAACGGCGATAGAGTGCTGGTCTACAATGATCGGGGTAAAATTTACGCATCTGCGAAAGTAACCCAACGAGTACGATCTGGTCTAGTAATGCTCGGCCAAGGAGCATGGTATGACCCTGTTGATGGAATCGACCGGGGGAGTTGTGCTAATACACTTACCAGGCAACGGCCCTCCCGAATTTGTCAGGGTATGACACTCGGATCTGATACATTAGTTGCTATCGAAAAAGCATAAAGGAGAAGAGAAATCATGCAATACGCATTTTATTACGACCAATCAAGGTGTGTTGGGTGCGAAACATGTGTTATCGCATGCAAGGACTGGAATGATGTTCAACCCGGTCCTTCTGGATGGCGCTCAAAGACCTCTACGGAAGTTGGAGAATTTCCTAGTGTGAGTGTGTATTCCTTATTGATGTCATGCAATCACTGCGAAGTCCCGGTTTGTGTAGAAGCTTGCCCGACTGAAGCGATTTACAAACGCGAAGAAGATGGCATTGTTGTCATCGACCGCACTAAATGCGACTCCAACTTGGAATGTTTAAATCAATGTCCCTTTGGCGCACCACAGTTCGGGGACGATGAGAGCGAACCCATTCAAGATTCAGCGTGGTTAGTTCCACATCCGATGCAAAAATGCACTTTCTGTTGGGATCGATGGGCTGTCGGTCTGAAACCAGCTTGTGTAGAATCCTGCCCGCAGCGGGCATTAGACGCAGGTACTATTGAAGAGATCATGGAAAAATACCCAGATGCTGTTAGATCTGTTGTCGGTTTCCCTGATTCAACAAAAAATCCAGAGGGCGTAAATCTGCCTTCCGGAGATACAATGCCAGCCATTTTCTTCAAGGCGAGAGAAGCACTGCCTGTAGTTAAATAGCCTGGTTAAGTAGAACTCCGTTCTCATTTCCAAGCTTCGCGATGAGAAAACTCGTTGGGTCGTTTGGAAATGAGATGTTGGTAAAACACATGTCTTTTATTGGTGGATTTTACAAAACTTGATCACAAAACGTGCCATTTTTTTATTTCCCCTAAAAATCATCAAGGACGAGTTATGCTCTATCTCGGATATCTCTTTACTATTAAATCTGAATTTAGGGGCCGGAGAGGACTGTCTTTTGCACAACTGAATTTATCATATATATTTCCCACTATCTGAAAGAACATAGATTGATCCTTTTGAGGGTTTAATTTGTTCCTAATTATTAACTCCTAGGACCTTTTGCTAACAATATAAACATGCTGCAGTCCATTGTGGGAATCCTCAGTAAAAACCTTAACTGGTAAAATTATAATTGATATGATTATCGACATCAAACAGGAAACTCTTACGAAGATTAATAATCCTTATTTCTTAGCTGACGCAGAGAGATATTTGCATATATTTAATGAATTCAAAGACAGTATCAGTAAAACAGGAATGGAAATAGACGCACGAAGTTATTCTGTCGATGTACAGGATAAGATTACCCAATTACAACAAAAAGGGGCTCATGTGCGAAATACTGATAAAAGTATTTATATAAATAATATTTCACCAGCTTGCGTTGCCTGCCAGACTGGGGTAGGGGCGGAAACTGGCTATATCTCCCTGCTGTGCAATCGTGATTGTTACTATTGTTTTAATGAAAACCAGCAGGATTATGACATTTTTACAGAATCTAAGACTAACTATATTCAATACATCAATAGGGCGCATCAACTCTTTGGGAACTTGGTATCAGTTGGATTGACTGGGGGGGAACCACTTCTCTTTATGGAAGATACTATTAAGTATTTTACACATGTAGGGAAAATTGCACCTGACGCGTATACAAGACTTTATACCTGCGGAGATGATATCAGCAAAGAAGTCCTGGAATCTTTACAGACTGTAAATCTAGATGAAATTCGCTTTAGCATTAAAGTTGAATCTAATAATTGGCGTAACAGCTTCGGTCAGATTGCTCTTGCAAAAGAGTATATCCCTCACGTTATGGTGGAAATGCCGGTTGAGCCAAATCTTGAAGACACAATGAAAGAATTGCTCACTGAGTTAAATAGCCTGGAAATATTTGGAATCAACCTGCTTGAGTTTTTATACCCTTTCCGAAATGAGGATGAATATATTAAGAGGGGATATAAAATTAAAAATCGACCGTATAGAATTCTTTATGATTATCTCTATGCAGGCGGCTTGCCCATCTCCGGCAGTGACCTAGCCTGTTTAAACTTGATGGATTTTTGCATTGATCAAGCAATGACCATGGGAGTCCATTACTGTTCACTGGAAAATAAATTTTCTTCCCAAATCTATCAGCAAAATTCTGACGTGCAGTTAAGCTCAATCGAATTTCTATCCGAAAAGGACTATTTTATTAAAACAGCCAAGGTCTATGGCGAGGGTATTGAGGAAGTTACCCAGGTTTTCCATAATCAGGGTTACCAGGATTACGAAATAAATCTTGAGAATCATTTCATAGAATTTCACGTAAAAAAAATCAGTGCTTTAAAAGAACTGGATCTAGAAATTGGTATTTCAACGAGTGTCGTGGACTCAGACGAAAGAGGCAGGTTTGTTAGGGAATTAAAAGTGGATTTCACCACTCCAGCGCTATTTGATTTTACGATGGACCTATAAGTTTTGGAAATAATATTAATAGATGCAGATAAATCACTAAAGGGATCTTGTTTATGGAATCAATTAATGATAATGAACGTTTACAACTAGAACTCAATCAGACCCAGGATATTTCCGTAGGACGGGAAGTATTTTATAATTTCCTCTCGCGCAGTTTTGAAAAAGAAATTGATAAACCTTTCCTGGATATGGTTGCAGATCTAATCCCACATTTTGAGAGCATTACAGGGCAATCTGAAGACGATAATCTGAGTCAGGGCGGATTGATAATTTCTGAATTTTCTAACAAAGTGGGAGGATTGGAAGCAGGGGAAGAAGAGGAACTGATGCAGGAGTTGGCAAGAAACTTCGCAAGCCTTTTCTTAATAGGCAAAGGAGCAATCCCAACCTCATCTTCTTTTTACCTTTCACCGGATCGCCTCCGAAAACAAGAGCCTTATTTTCAAGTCTTAGACACTTATCAAAAAACCGGATTTGTTAAACCAGAGAAATTTAAGGAAGACGAAGATCACATTGCCATGGAATTGTTGTTTATGGCCGTCCTGTCGAATCTCATTGGTAAGTCCTTGGAATCAGGAGAAATTGAGAAAGCCAGCGGATACTTAATAGAACAGCAGACTTTTTTAGAAAACCATATGCTTTCATGGATCCCAATATTCTGTGAGCGCTTGATTGGAATTGCAGAGGACCGGGAGTTTTACAAATCGATTGCTATGCTGACGGCTGGTTTCTTAGCAATGGATGCCGAATATCTTAAGGATACGGAATTGTTGTTTTCAGGAGAATAGGTTTTGTTTAATCAACAAAGAATTGTTGGACGCATTTTGTCCAATGTGACTCAAACGCAAGTAATATATAACAACAGATGCGTCTTCTTGAAACACAAAAATTCCACTTGTAATTTGTGTGTTACTTATTGTCCTACTGAAGCTATACGTCTTAACAGGATTAATAAAAGAGTCAGTATCGATCCAGACAAATGTATTGATTGCGGCATTTGTGCAGCCGTCTGTCCTACTGAAGTATATAAACCCACAAATTCAAAAGATCAGGAATTGATCAATAAAGGAAGATCGATTCTGAAGGTGAGTCATAATCTAGAGATAGGTTGTGGAGAGATTAGAGAGGATATTCAGACTGATCGTATCGTGGAAGTAAGTTGCTTGGGCGCAATTCATCAGGCGCATATTCTTGGCCTGGTTGCCCTGGGGGCGGATGCGCTTCATTTTAGACATGGCTCATGCGTTCGGTGTGCAGCAAAATATGGTAAAGAACTAATTTCTCAAACAATCTGTGAAGTTAAGAATATATTGAGCCCCTTTCCGGAGATAGCTGATTTAAAACTTACATCAAGTGACAAATCAGCAGATTTTTCCACTCCCGCAGAAGTCCTAGATGATCTGCCAGCAGATGAACAGAATATTGAAAAGATTTCGCGAAGGGCATTCTTAACATCTTTAATCAAAAAAGGTCAGCATACGGTCGCCTATTCTTTAAATCTGGTATTAATGGATGATAAACGAGCGACCAAAAAAAGAAATAAATTGGAAAAATACCTTCCCTCAAAACGCAAGCTGATGTTAGCGGCTATAAATAGTTTTGGGCATACCGGGGATATGGTTATTGACACAACAAACTTGACTGGAATTACCGACCTTGAAATTCTGTCAGACCAGTGTAGCGTGTGCCCAACTTGTGCTAACTTTTGCCCCACTGGTGCATTATCAAGGACCGACACCAAAGATAAAAAAGGGAAAGTTATAGAGGCGACACTTTATTTCAATCCGGGTCATTGTACAAAATGTGGGCTTTGCGTTGTAGCGTGTTTTACGAATGCTATGCACTATAAAGACCAACTCAATATTAGAAGTTTTATTAGTGAACACCCCCGCATACTTCAGGAGAAAAACTTATGACCAGCAAAACCGAAACTCCCCAAGTTGATCGTCGCAATTTTTTCCAAATCGCTATCAGCGCAATTGGTGGGATCATCGCCACCGGTTATGCAATACCAGCCATAGGATACGTTATCAGTCCTGCACTGGAAGAAGAAACAGCGGGATGGATCCAATTGGGCTCCGTCGGTAATATACCTCTTAATACCCCTGTGCTTTTTAAAACAAAGGTAACGCAAAAAACTGGTTGGGTGACCGGTTATAAAGAATTTGCTGTGTATGTAACAACCGATGACGGGGAGAATTACAAAGCAATCTCAAATGTATGTACTCATTTAGGTTGCCATGTCCGGTGGGATGAAGATCAAGAAGCTTATATTTGTCCATGTCACGATGCAGCTTTTGATATAAATGGACAGGTTCTGCACGGTCCTCCACCGCGACCACTGGATGAAATGAATATTAGAATCGAAGATGGAAATATCTTCATGCTTGGAGGTTAAGATGAGTGATAAGGGAGCCTGGTTGGAAGAGCGCGCAGGTTGGAAGGCAATTTGGGAAACAGTTTTCTTGCGAAAAATACCCAAAGTAAATTGGTTTTATACCTTGGGAAGTGCATCTTTAGTGGTGTGCATTAACCAGGGAATTACGGGTATCTTGTTAACATTTTATTACGTCCCCAGCCCGGATCAAGCCTGGGCAAGCGTAAATTACATCACCAACGAACTGGCCTTTGGCGGTTTTATCCGAGGTATGCACCACTGGGGCTCAAGTTTATTGGTGATCTTAGTTGTGTTGCATATGGTCAGGGTGTTTATCATGGGCGCATTTAAATATCCTCGCGAAATTACCTGGATAACGGGTGTGGTTTTGTTATTATTAACCCTGGGTTTCGGATTTACCGGATATTTACTCCCCTGGGATCAAAAAGCGTATTGGGCGACCACTGTTGGCACGCGAATTGCCAGCGTCACTCCGGTGATAGGAGATTTCCTCTTAAAAGTAATGAGGGGCGGCGAAGGACTTAGCGTGTTAACACTGACGCGTTTCTACGGCGTTCATGTTTGGGTTTTACCAGCCATCCTTCTAATTTTCCTTGGTGTTCACTTATATCTTATTATTCGCAATGGTATTTCTGCACCTCCAAAGAAAGGCAATTAATGATGAATAAAAAAGATCAAAATAAATATCTTGAAGAATATAAAAAAGACAAAGAGAAAGGAGTTCCGTTTTTCCCAGATATTATCTATAAGGATGCCGTTGTTGGGTTAATTGTTTTTCTTATTTTGGTAGGACTGGCAGTTTTTGTTGGCGCCCCTCTTGAAGAGCGCGCCAATCCTGCGGATTCAAGCTACAATCCTCGGCCGGAGTGGTATTTCCTTTTCCTTTTCCAGGCTTTAAAATATTTCCCAGGAAACCTGGAAGTTCTGGGCGCAATTATCATACCGATAATTGCAATCCTGGTTTTATTTGGCGCCCCTTTTCTTGATCGGGGTTCCAAACGGCATCCCCTCAGTCGACCTGCCGCGACCGGCATTGCTTCAGTGGTAATTCTATTACTGGTTGGTTTGACCCTGCTTGCTTTTATTGATTTACCGCCACAAACCGGTCCTAGTGGTGGTTATTTGACATCAGAACTCTATCGTAGTAATTGCGGTGATTGTCATGGACAAATAGTGAAAGTACCACCCAGTGCTGATCTCAAAGGGATTATCGCGGCTGGAGGGCATGAGGGAATGCCTCCCTGGCAAAGTGATTTATCCCCTGATCAAATTGAGGTGATTGCAGCGTTTGCCTCAACCTCGCGGGGAGATGATGTTTATACTCAAGAGTGTTATGAATGCCACACAGTGGGAGGCCTGGAGACATCAGAGCCACTGGAGTTCAAGGCGATTCTTGATAAAGGTCCTGAGCATCCCGCCCACCTAGATACCGCCCGCCCTATACCGGATTGGTCTAACACACTTCAATCTACGGATTTTAACAATTTGCTATCATTTATTGCAGCTCCTGTGGAACAACAGCAATATGTATATTATTGTGCGGGTTGTCATGGGGATAGAATTGATTTAAGTGAGTTTAAAAAACCAGCAGAACAATTAACTGAAACTCTTGCTACTAATAAATATCATCAGGATTTACTCCTGTTTACTCCTGTTACAAACGATAATGAATTGCAAATTCTAGCGGAATTTGTCCTTGATCCAGAAAACAAAACCGCTGGAAAACCTTTATTTGAATCTAATTGTGCCGCATGTCATTATGAGGTCATTCCCGCCGTAGATTATATAAAAACAGCCAAAACTATTATCACGACGGGCGGAGATATGCACAGCATTGTACCAAACTGGTCTGATGGATTTACTCAAGAAGAGGCGACCAACCTGGTATCTTTTGTTGTGCAATTAGGGAAGGGAGAGAATGTTTTGGCAGGCTCCCGATTATTTCAAGAACAATGCGCAGTATGTCATGGACCTCTTGGAGAAGGCGGAATCAATCCTGGCTTACCGGGAGATATGATTCCACCGATAAGCTCTTCTGAATACTTAAGAACTCGGGGCGATTATACACTGGATCAGATTATCGCCATGGGACAACCAAATTTCGGAATGTCTCCATTCAGCTTAGCGAATGGAGGTCCTTTAGGAGACGATGAAATAAAAAGCATCATCAGTTTCATGCGGACATGGGAAGAAAACCCTCCGGTTGACGCACCAATTAAAGTTGATGTTGGAGCAATTGCTTTAAACGGGGCACAAATTTATGAAACTATTTGTGCTGAATGTCATGGCATTGATGGCAAAGGCGACATTGGGCCAAGTATCAACTCCGCTGAATATAGAGAAACTCACGATGAGGAGTATTTGCGTAGTATTATTAATTCCGGTGTTGACGGTTCTGTGATGCTTGGTTGGGGAATTGTATTTCCTGACAACCAAATTGACGACCTTATTATTTATATGGGTATTTGGTCTGGTCCACAACAGGGTGAACCAGTATCATACAGCCAGCACATCCAACCCATATTTAATCGTAGCTGCTTAGAATGCCATAATTCACAACTTGCAGCTAATGCTTGGCGGGTCGATTCCTATCAACAGTTGATGAAAGAAAGCAGCAATATAACAAGTGATGGATTGAGAATTGTTCCCGGTGATTCTGACAGCAGCATCCTGGGTATGGTTCTAACGGGCGAGAGAGTGATTTCTGCTTCATTACAACCAAGAGATCTGCTGTACGATTTTCAAATTAATTGGATTAAAGATTGGATTAATGCCGGAGCATTGGATAATTAATATCAATCATTTACGCCTTGGTTTATAATGATTGTTGAAGATTATTTAAAAATTTCTTGAAAAGATAAAGCAAATATTAAATGAGGAGATATTATGCCATCTTTAGGACCTACTGAACTGATTATCATCTTGGTAATTGTATTGGTTTTGTTTGGCGTCGGTCGCATAAGTAAAATCGGCGGCGAAATGGGCAAAGGTATTCGAGCATTCAAAGAAGGAATAAACCTTGACGGCGAAGGCGAAAAGGGAACTGAAGAAAACAACGAAGATGGCGAAGTTTCCTGACTGATTGAAAATCACAACACATATCTATAATGGGAAAAGAACGCACGAAGAAAAGTAAAAGAAAACCTCGCTGGCGGAAATATTTGGGTGCATTTAATCGGGCGCATAAAAAAGCCAGCCAAGAGCTCGATGTTACATTATCCCTCTTGGAGCACATTAATGAACTCCGTAAGCGTCTATTCAGAGCTCTCGGGGCCTTGGTATTGACAACGGCAATCAGTGCTTATTTTGCTGATCAAGCAATTGAATATTTATCCGGCCCCTTAGGGGGAAGTGAAGCCTTGGTTTCAATTGAAATTACGGAAAATATTGCAATCTTCATGCGGGTTTCATTGTTGGGTGGGCTTGTACTTGGAATGCCGGTTATTGTTTATCAGATAGTACGCTTTGTCCTGCCGGGATTAGAAAAGAAGGAACGTCTATGGTTGTATTTGGGTATTCCTTTTGCTACGAGCCTATTTGCAGGGGGAGTGGGGTTCACTTGGTTTGTTATGATCCCTGTTGCTGTGCCTTTCCTAACCAATTTTCTGGACATTACTACTCAGGTCAGACCTCAAAATTATTTTGAGTTTATCACAAAAATAATGACCTGGATCGGGCTGAGTTTTGAGATGCCGCTAATTGCATTTATATTGGCAAAGCTTAAGATTATCACCGGGAAACAATTATTAAAGGGATGGCGATTTGCTATCGTGGGAATTTCTATTCTGGCCGCAGTGATTACTCCAACCGTGGATCCAGTCAACATGGGTATAGTGATGGTCCCTTTGGCAGGTTTGTATATTATCAGTATCTTTCTGGCATGGATTGGAGGAAGAACATAATGGATATTATTGGCATTGGAGGAACTGAATTATTATTAATCGTTTTGTTAGCGGTGATTGTTCTTGGTCCAGAACGACTGGTTACTACAGCACGAAAATTAGGTGTATATGTACGTGAAGCGAAGGGATATATTAATAGTTTGACCGATGAACTTAAGGTTGAAATGGATATTCTCGAAGAAATTAAGGAGGCAAAAGCAGATATAGATGAAATAATTAAATAATACTATCCGAGTTTATTAACCTAAAGCTACCAGAATTGGTATAGCCACGGTTGATAGACCCCATTTGCGGTATGTATTTAATGCAAATAACGGTCTAGATCAGAAATGTCTGACCTCCCGAAATCTGCTCTGGTGCAGATGGAATTGGAAAGGAGAAAATAATGGTTTATGTATTAGGTAACCTGCCATGGACTCTCCTGGCGGGTTTTGTTTTTCAAGGTGTGTGAAAAAGTAACGATATGACAGATAGAATTCCTCAAAACATCATTGACGTACAAAATATTAATGTGTCCTATAACGGTTCAGAGACTGTATTAAACAATCTTTCACTGCAGGTCGCCGAGGGTGAATGGGTCTTGATTACCGGCCCTTCTGGATGTGGCAAGAGCACTCTGGCGCGAGCTATCAGTGGGATTATTCCTCACGCGATTTCAGCTGAAATAGCAGGAACCCTTGAAGTAGATGGGCTAAATATTTCCAATGTTCCTCTTCCCGAAATAGCCCAACGGGTAGGCATGGTATTTCAAAACCCATCATCCCAACTGTTTCACCTGACCGTAGAGGATGAGTTAGCTTTCGGTCCCAGAAATTTGGGATTATCCGAAAATGAGGTTCAGAGACGCGTGAATTGGATTAGTGGAGAGCTGGGACTAGATGGGTTTCGGAAGAAACAACCACATACGTTATCCAACGGGCAGAAGCAATTGATCGCTATATCTGCAGTTCTTTCTATGCAACCAAAAGTTTTAGTGCTAGACGAACCTCTTGCATCGTTAGACATTTCCAGTACTAACCGTGTCATGAATGCCCTCGAACAAATGAATGAGCGCTTTGGGCTTACCATTGTGATGATTGAGCACCGCTTCACCACCTCGATAAAGGATATTGATCGTGTGTGCGTGATGAATGCTGGTCGCATTGATGTTCAAGGTCCCCCCACAGAAGTATTGGCAGATCCGAAATTTCAGAAGATCTATGGCTTGAGACGGATCGTTGATGAACCAATGGATTCTTGGAATGCTTTGATTTCAATCGATAAACAAAAATACTCTACCCGGCAAAGTTTATTAGAGTTTAAACACATAAATGCAGGATATCAAGGAAAAATTATCCTCAAGGATATCAACCTCTGTATTTATCCTGGAGAATTTGTCTCTTTAGTGGGGGATAATGGAGCCGGCAAATCTACGCTGGGTTTAGTAGCTGCTGGATTGCTTAAACCACTATCTGGAAAAATAATTTATCAAGATGGAAAAAAACCTCAAGCGGGATTGGACATAGCCCTTCTATTTCAGAATCCCCAGGATCAACTATTCACTAATTCAGTAAAAGAAGAATTGACTTTTGCACCCGAGAATTACAATTGTTTTGACATTAATATACACAAAACCCTACTTAAGGAAGCAGATTTAGACTTGATTGCAGAAAAACATCCGTATTTGTTATCTATGGGACAAAAATTACGCACTGCGCTAGCTTCGTGCGTGTCAATTCAACCCAAACTTGTTATCCTGGATGAGCCCACCCTGGGACAGGATTGGGAACACCTTTCCCGATTAATGAATTACTTAAAAACACTCAATGATAAGGGAACAGCGATTTTGTTGATCTCACACGATTATAAACTTGTTCATAGATATGCTCATAGAGTGATCTTAATTGAAGGGGGTAGGATTAAATTAAACGGACATCTCTCTCATTAATTGGTCAACTCAGAGGAGGAGTTTATGAAGTATTCAACTCGTGATTTAGTGACACTTGCCGTATTTGGAGCCCTATGGGGGTTTTCAGAAATAAGCCTTGGTACAGTTATTAAATCATTGAATATCCCCTTAAGTGGGGTGGTATTGTCCACCATCGGCTTGATTATCGCTTTGACAGGTAGAATTTTTGTCCCTCAAAAAGGGTCTACTTTATTTATCGGCTCGCTAGCGATGTTATTAAAATTGTTTAGCCTTGGGGGCGTTGTTATGGGCCCAATGATTGGCATATTTTCTGAGGCAATTGTTGCAGAAACAGTCTTGTCGCTTTTGGGCAAACCGCGGAAATTGACGATGCTCCTCGCGGGGGGACTGGGTGTTCTTTGGGTTCTCATCCAACCCTTTGTTACTGGCCCAATATTATTTGGGAGAACTGTGTTTGACGTTTGGATAAATATGCTCATAATGGGTGGTCGCATCCTGGGAATAAGCGATACAGGCGGATTGTGGATAGTGAGTTTCCTGATCATCATACATTTGTGTATAGGAGTTTTTGCTGGTTGGTTGGGTTGGAAACTTGGAAATATACTGAAATCTCGCCTGGGGATTTCCTCTACGCTTGGGGCCGCAGTTTAATTCAATTGGCTATTGCTAATTTATGGAGGATATGAGTATGAAGAGAAAATGGATAATTGTCGGATTGAGCATTATTGTGCTTAGCGCCTGTACCGCTGAAAACCATGATGTAAAAAAAACAGAGACTCTCAGGGTGTCTGATGGTGTCGATGGTATTGATTATTCCGTTAGTGATTTGCAAAACATGGATCAGAAGGAAGTCGAATTTGCCGGTGAGCCTTATCTTGGTGTGGTTTTAGCAGACTTGCTCGTTTCGGCTGGTCACCAATTGAACAGTATAAAATCAGTAAAAGCAGTAGCCGCTGACGGTTATTCTGTATATTATGGTTTTGCTCAATATTCCAGGGAAGATGTTCTGGTTGCTTACGCAAAACCAGGAGGGACTTTAGCAGAAGATGATGGCTTGTTCAGGATGGTGCTTCCGGGAGAAGAGGGTAAATTAAATTTGCGGATGCCGGTCGAACTTGTCGTGGAGAATGAATGAATTTTAATAAAGCAATAGATCAAAAGGATCTGAGTTCCTTATTTGGAACAGTAGGGCATTGTGGTCTTTTCCTCTGGT
>Ga0164313_10000809_pt1 | contig 26345 bp, 14 predicted proteins | sample GuaBasSedimGuay4_FD_113735 | JGI IMG/M metagenome (GOLD analysis project Ga0164313, IMG submission 113735) | Subseafloor sediment microbial communities from Guaymas Basin, Gulf of California, Mexico - Guay4, Core 4569-4, 0-3 cm | ecosystem: Environmental > Aquatic > Marine > Hydrothermal vents... | reverse complement strand
GCGCACCCTCAAGGGCGCGCCTACAGTTATCTCGTTTATTATCAATTTCTTGTCCGACTGTAGGCGGGTCCTTCAGGACCCGCAACCAGACTGCTGACGGAACACACTCGGTCCAACCTGAGCGAAAGAGATAGGTATGGTGCAGGCTACTTCTCGTCCAGTAACGGCGTTTGGGGGCAGTTTTGAGTGATGGGATCGTTGTAGGCGCCACCTAACGGCACCGGTGAGAAGTGCTGGTCGGGCGTTCTCGATCACGACGCCTTCGCGGCGTTCGAGGAGACCAGCCTCTTCGATCAGGCACCGAAGCAACGGCGCCTCTAATCGCATGAGTCATCGTGATCCGCAGAGGCGCCGTCGATGAGCACAATGGACGGGTTACACTGAGGGTGAACTCGGAGACAACGATGACCCTTGGCGCGGGTGACAGACTCGGCCGATACGAGATCGTCGGCCCGCTCGGCGCGGGCGGGATGGGTGAGGTCTATCGTGCCCGGGATGACCGCCTCGACCGAGAGGTCGCCATCAAGGTGATGCCCGAGGGGGTCGCGCAGGATCCTGAACGACTCTCACGCTTCGAGCGGGAGGCCAAGGCCGTCGCCTCCCTCTCACACCCGAACATCCTCGAGATCTTTGACTTTGGAACCGATGGTGAGATCACCTACGCGGTGGCTGAGTTGCTCGAGGGGCAGAGCCTTCGTGAGTGGGTCACGCGGGGTCTGGGCGACTGGCGATCCGCGTTGACGATCTGTGCCGCGATCGCCGATGGGTTGGCGGCCGCGCACAAGAGCCAGATCATCCACCGCGACCTCAAGCCCGAAAACGTCTTCCTCACCGCCGACGATCAGGTCAAGATCCTCGATTTCGGGCTCGCCAAGATTCTCCACGAGGAAGCCGCCACAGGATTGAGGAACGAAGCCCCGACAGCCAGCATGGGCACCGACCCCGGCGCCGTCATGGGCACCGCCGGCTATATGTCGCCCGAGCAGGTGCGAGGCGAGCCGGTTGATCACCGGACGGACATCTTCGCCCTGGGCTGTCTTCTCCATGAGCTCCTCTGCGGACGGCGAGCTTTCCTGGGGAACAGCGCCGCAGAGATTTCAACGGGCATTCTCACTCGGCCGTCAACACCGCTGCAGCAGGCAGGGTGCGATCTGCCGGTTGATGTGCAGCCGATCGTGGATCGTTGTCTGGAGAAATCACCGGCAAAGCGGTTCCAGGACTCCAGCGATCTGTCCTTTGCTCTGCGATCGCTGACGACCGGCAGCGGATCCGAAGTCCGGGCGCCGGCACCGCGGTCGCGACGCGGTTGGCGTTTGGCCGCCGGGGTAGCGGTCATGATCGTGATCGTGGTCGTGGCCGGTGCGGTGTATCTGCGCAATCGCCCCACGACAGAGATCCCTCTGGAGACCTCCACCGGTCTGAATCCGGATCTGGTCGCGGTGGCCCCCCTCGAGAACCGCACCGGGTCTCCTGATCTCGACGACCTCGGGCTGGTCGCGGCCGACTGGCTCACCAACACCCTCGCCCGGATCGACGCCATCGAGGTGGTCCCGATCGGTCTCGGGGTCGAGTCGAGAGCCGGGGTGACCTCGCCTCAGGAGGTTGCCGACGCCACCGGCGCAGGCATCGTCGTGACCGGCGCCTACTTCCTCGACGGCGACACGTTGCGCTTCCAGGCGAATCTCACCGATGCAATGAGCGGCTCGCTGCTGCGCTCTCTCAATCCGGCCCTGGGGCCGGTCGACCAGCCAATGGCAGCCATTGAGTCATTGGGTAGCGAGGTGGCGGGCGCGGTGGCCTCCCGCTTCGCGAGCTGGGATCGAGCTTTCGACCAGAACTTCCGGCCCCCCAGTTATGAAGCGTATCGCGAGTACACCGCCGGTCTGGACTTCTTTGCCGTCGACAACCGGAAGGCCATCGAGCACTGGAATCGCGCCACGGAAATCGATCCTGATTTTGTGTCGCCGCGGCTGATGATGGTCTCCCTGCTGAAGAGGTTGGAAAAGTTCGCCGAGGCTCGAGCGGTTGTCGATGGACTCTCGGAGCAACGTCAACGCATGAACCCATTCGAGCGGATCTGGCTCGAGTACCACACAGCCATGCTCGACGGCGACAGCCAGCGGGCCCTCGCCCAGATGCGCCGCAGCATCCAACTGGCGCCGCGCAGCGTCTTGATCAGATTCGCACTGACGAGAAATCTCCTGCTCTGCGCGCGCCCACACGAGGCCCTGGAGGTCATCTCCGAGGTCGATGATCTGGACCAATGGGCGGGAGCAGGGCCCTGTAATTTTCTCTTCAACGTGAAAATGAACGCCGAACACGCGCTCGGGTTGTACGACGCCGAGCTGGAGACGGCGCGCCGGGGTGTCGAAGTCTGTGGCAACAGGGTTTACTTCCAGATCAACAGGGCGCGTGCGCAGATCGGCAGGGGAGAGGTTGATCTCGTCGAAAACACCCTCAACGAGGGATTGAAGGCGTCCGATGCACGCCGCTATAGTCTCAATCTTTTCTTGGGAATTGCCCGTGAGCTCGAGGCCCACGGCCATCCGGCGCTTGCTCTGGATGTTGCCGAGCGCGGCGTGGGCCATGTACGGGATCATCTGGACATGGGTGAGGCCACTGAGTGGCAACGGATACGGTATGCCCAGTTGCTCACGATGCTCGGTCGTCTCGATGAGGCCGACCAGCTCCTGCTCGCGCTGAATGACGAGATCCCCGACGACGACGATGTCCTGGGATGGCTCGGGATCGTGGCGGCTCAGCGTGGTGATCGGGAAGCTGCCATGCGCGCCTCGGCAATACTCCGCGATCTGGACCGCCCATACGTCCGCGGCTGGATCAGCTTCTACCGAGCCGGCATCGCAGCCCACCTGGGGCGCTCCGACGACGCGTTGGGTCTCCTCAGGGAGGCGTTCTCACGCGGATTTCCCTGGAGCACCGATCTGCACGCCGGCCTCGAGCTCAAGCCCCTGCGCGGCCACCCGGAGTTCGAAGCCATCCTGCATCCGGAGGAGTAGCCGGCGCCTATTCCGATGGGCACCGATGCAACTCCTGTCCGCTGTCCCGGATTAAAAAATCAGCAGCACGATGCCCGCAAACGCAACGACGGTGCCGACGAGGGCGTGCGAAGAGACGTGCTCCTTGTGGACGAAGACCGCGAACGGAATGAGCGTCACCGGGGTCAGGGCCATGATAGTGGAGGCCACTCCAGCCGATGTGTAGTGCAGTGCCGCGAGTGACAGGGCGACGCCGAGATAGGGACCGAGAAACGCTCCCGCTGATGTGTACGCCAATGCCTTCACGTCGTGCCGTGAACTCCAGATCTTCGGCCACCAGCCGAGAATGAAGAAGATCACGATCACACCCGAAGTTCCGGCCAACACTCGGATGGTGGTTGCCGCGACCGGATCGAGCATCTCACCGCCGCTCATCATTCCGACCTTGCTGAGGATGTAGCCGACAGCCTGCCCGAGCATCCCGAGAAAGGCCATCACGACTCCGTGGGGCGTGATCTTCTTGACGAATCGATTCTTCGGGATCGCCGCCTCGTTGGAACCGGTTCCGTTTCGTTCGAGAATCACCATGGCGACCCCTCCGAGAGTCACCAGGATTCCGAGCCATTGGAGCGGCCCATAGACTTCACCCAGGAACGCCCGGCCGATCAGGGCCGTAACCGGCGCCGAAAGGGACATGACCAGCATGGAGATGCGCGGTCCGATCTCCACGAATGCTTTGAAAAGGAACATGTCCCCGAGGGCAAAACCGATGACGCCGGAAAGGGCCAACCAGCCCCAGTTGCTCAATGGGAAATCCCAGGGGAGCAGCTGACCCTTTGTGACGAGCAGCGTGAGGCAGAGAAAGACAGCCGCCAGGACCAGCCGCACCAGATTGACGGTCAGCGAGCCGACCCGCTTCCCGGCAGCCTCGAAGAACTGCGCACCCACCGTCCAACAGAGGACGGTGAGAAATGCGATGATCTCGCCGGTGAAGGGTGCCAATGTCTCGGTCTCTGTTTCGGTTGATTTCGCCGGTCGCCGCTCCGTCTTGCGGGACGGCGCGGGTCAAGCCTGAAGGATCATGGCAGGTCGTTGGCTTTGGCGCTACCGTCACACTCCGTCACAGGTCGCCCGGAACACCGGCCTTCTGGCTCGCCTTCGGCGTCCCAGCGTCGATATTGTGGGCGCGGGCGTCCCGCCTGCGCATCAGTCTCGCTCCGGTTTGGATCGCGTGTCCGAGAGACAGTGGGAGGCGCCGGGGAGCGGGGCAGGGTCCGCGTGACCCGGTTTCCTGGAACACCGGCCTTCTGACTCGCCTTCGGCGGTCCAGCGTCGCACCATCGGCGTGGTCGCGCGGGGGCGATGGGAAAGGGCTGCGACCACGCGATGGTACGCCGGCGGCCAGCTCGGTCGTGTCCGGGGACGCAATGGGAGCGGAGCCAGGCAGCCTCTCGCACGAGACACCGCCAGGCACCGAGTCCGCGTTCTTTCGAGGGCATGAGGTGCGCTGCCGGCGGGTGGTTCCTGCACAACAGCGAACCCGGCACGCCCCGGTGAACGGTGTTCTCCGCGTCCATTCAAGAACAAACGGGAGGCCACCAAGTGCCCCGGTCGCTGCCCCGTGCGACTAGTTCTCCGCCAACGCCTCGTCGAGCATCTTGACCAGTTCATCGCGGCTGAAGGTGTAGGGCTGCCCCTCATTGAGTTCGACCATCTCCTGGATCGCCTTGGCGACGGTGATCTCGGCTTGCTGCTCGTACGGGACTACCATGTAACGCATCTTCGGGTTCTCGTCGAAGAGGGCGTGGTAGACGGCCTCGGCAACCTCGTCGGGGTCCTTCTGGTCGTCAGCCTGACCGAGGCGCGCCATCATCCGCTCCATCTCTTCTCTGTAGGCTGAGGTCTCGAAGCTGGCGCCTTGGGCGTCCAACCGTTTTCTGAGGCTCTGGCCGATCTTCGATTTGTAGTTTCCGGGCTCGACGATGCTGACCTTGACGTCAAAGCGCTCCATCTCCCGCGCAAGCGAATCGGCGTAGGCCTCCATTGCGTGCTTGGTCATGGAGTAAGGCCCCAAAAGGGTGCCTGAGAGGATCCCCGAGATCGACCCGATGGTGGTGATCCGGCCCTTGGACTCGATGACGAGGGGGGCAAAGGCCTTGGTCACCCGGTAGGGTCCGAAGACGTTGACATCTATCTGGAACTGGAGATCGTCCTCGTCAACCTCGATGAGCGGCGCGACGATGGCCACCCCGGCGTTGTTGACGATGCCGTAGAGTCCGCGGCCCTCTTTGGTGATCATTCTTACCGCGGCGTCGATTTCGGACTGGATGGTGACGTCGAGTTTGACCGAGCTGACGTTCTCCATTGTGTCGAGTCTCTTAAGGTCGGCCTCTTTGCGTGCGCCCGCATAGACGTGGACGCCTCGCGTGGCGAGGACCTCGGTGATCTTGAGGCCGATTCCGCTCGATGCGCCGGTGACCAATACAGCCTTTTGGGCTTCCTCTGCGTCGGATTCTGCGGCGCCGCTCGGACCCGCGGCTCCGAATGTCATGGTCACCAGCAATGCCACTACGGATACGCGAACCACAGTCTTCAACGAATCTGTCATTTGCACACACCTCTTTTAGATATTGAGTCTCGTTTCGTGGTTATGCTACCACGAACGTCGGAGTGGTCGGCTGGTGAGTGGTTGTCAGCTTCCGGCTATTTCCTGAAGGGATGCGACCAGCTCATTGATCTGGTTTTCGTCGTTGAAGACCGAGAGCGAAATCCGAAGACCGTTGAGGTCATGGCTGCTCATGGGGCGGCAGTCGATGCGGTGCCGGTCGGTGAGCATGGTGGCCACCTCGCGGGAGTTGTGGCCCACGACCTCCACGGTCGTGATTCCGGCCGAGAGACTGTCGTCCTCCGGGGTCTTGATCGCGAAGGACGAATCGCCTTCGATCAGCGCCCTGAAGAAACTCTTGAGCTCGAGGATGCGGGCCGATCGCCGATCGGGTCCCATCAGCTGTTGGAAGTCAAAGGCGACCCCGAGGCCGAGGACCTCGGGGAGGTTGCGGGTGTTGTAGTTTTCGAGCCGCCGAATCGACTCGTCCTCCCATCCGTGGGCGACGATGAGCGGCCGCAGCAGATGTTGGCTCGCCTGACGGGCATAGAAGACTCCCACTCCCTTGGGGGAGAAGAGCCACTTGTGTGCCGATGCCGCGTAGAAGTCGCACCCGAGATCGTGGAGATCGACCGGGATGTGGCCTGGCGCCTGGGCACCGTCGACGGCCACCAGGATCCCGTGTTCGCGGGCCATGGCCGAGACCTCCTTGACCGGGAGGATCATCCCGTTGGTGTTGACCACGTGGCACATGGAGATGACCCGCGTCCGTGGGGTGATGGCGCGGCGATAGATCTCGACGATCTCCTCGGGGCTCGATGGCAGGAGGGGGAGGGTGGGACGAACGAGTTTCACGCCCATCGGCACCTGCCAGTACTCCCATGGGATCGTTCCCGACCAGTGCTCGTGGTCGGCGGCAATCACCTCGTCGCCCGCTTCGAGGTCGAGGCTGAAGGCGATGAGGTTCATGCCCTCGGTGGTGTTGTGGATCAGGGCGATCTCTTCTGATGATGCGCCGAGCAGATCCGCTCCCTTCGACCGGACCGCCTCGAACTCGTCCTTCCATCCACCCCACATCCAGCGCGACGGAAAGGCGTCGAGCTTTCGGCGGTAGGCTTCGGTGGCGTCGGCCACCAGCGCCGGCGACGGTCCGAGGGAGGCATTGTTGAAGTAAAGCAGATCCGGTTCGAGACGGAACTGCCGTTGGACCAGACGCCAGAACGGGGCGTCATCCGAGATCGACCCGAGTTCCTCGGCAGCAGATGCCGTCGCAGCCCCGATCTCTGACAGCAAGGTCGCCGCGCCGAGCGCGCCCATGGTCGATGTGACGAATCCGCGGCGTGTCGTTTCGGTCATGACGTCCCCCTGTCCCGTGATCCTAACCCGGCGAAGGTGGGTCGGGTTCTCGAGTTGTCAGCAACGCACAATAAGACCGCAGAGGCGCGGAGGTCGCGGAGGTACCGCAGAGCATCGCATCGATGAGTCATCGCACCATCGTACGGAGAAACCGCAGATAGCGCAGATAACGCAGATTCCATCGAGGTCATCGCAGCGTCGCAGATTGCCCGCAGATGACGCAGATGGACGCAGATTCCATCGCACATCGCAGTTGAGAATGGGTGCCGCGTGCGTGGAGGTCGTCCCGGGGCCAGCAGAGCGAATCGTCAGTGAACGTGATTTCTTGAAACACGAAGATCACCAAGGTCACAAAGTTGGACATCGCAAAGGCATCGCATTTGAGAGTTGGCTCGGCGTTTCGTCAGGTGAGTCCCGGTGCCAGGTGAGCGAATCGTCCGTGAACGCCATATTTTTCACCACGGAGAGCACGGAGACCATTTATCGCAAAGATGCGCTGAGCCATCGCATTATTGAGTCATCGCACCATCGCACCATCGCACAGAGAAACCGCAGATAGCGCAGATAGACGCAGATTCCGGAGCACGTTGCAACCACGAAGACTCAAAGACACAAAACCGTCACGAAGCCATCGTTTTTGAGAGTTGGCGCCGCGTGCGTGGGTGTTCTCCCGGTGCCAGAATTGCGTCTGAATCGTGTGGGCGAGAAACGGCCCCGGAAGGGTATCTGAAGCGTCGTGGACGCTGAGAGTATCAACCGCGTCTCTGAAGGTGGGGTAAACCCCACCCTACGCCGATCCTCACGGAGCCGCGGGACAGTAGAGGGTGGGGCTTGCCCCACCTTCAGTGGAGTTCGAGTCAACATTGGCGCATCACGTCAGTCCGAGGTCGGCTCAGCGGTTGTGGTCGACCTCATTGACCCCATGCGGGCGGGACGCCCACACCACACCTGCGCTCGGCCCGTTGGGTTGGATATGGCTTCAACACGGCATTCACGCATTTTGCACCGGATCGACCTCGAAGGACGCGACGCCAACTCAATAAAAGCGATGTCTCCGTGCTCTCTGCGAGCGATGGTCTCTGTGATCTCCGTGGTAAGAAATATCGCCTTCAAGTACCCGTCCCGCTCCCGGCAACGGGACAGCCTGCTCGCGCTCTTCTCTCACTTTCAATTGCGATGCCCTTGCGATGTCCGGCTTCGTGCCCTTCGCGATGAATGAGCTTTGTGTGCTTTGTGTTTCAACCCTTCGTGCGTCCACGCACCAAGGCTCGACGAGCCGCAGGCCCGAAGCGCCTCCAAGGGCCAATTCTCCCGGGGTCGTTCCGGTGTCGGCAAAGTGACTCGTTCTTGAACGCGATATTTCTCACCACGGAGAGCACGGAGACCATCCATCGCAAAGATGCGCAGAGCCATCGCATTATTGAGTCATCGCACCATCGCACGGAGAAACCGCAGATAGCGCAGATAACGCAGATTCCATCGAGGTCATCGCAGCGTCGCAGATTGCCCGCAGATGACGCAGATGGACGCAGATTCCATCGCACATCGCATTCTGAAAGTGGGCGCCGCTTGCGTGGAGGTCGTTCCGGTGCCAGGAGAGTGAATCGTCCGTGAACGCCATATTCCTCAACACGGAGGACACAGAGTTCATCCATCGCAGAGAACACGGAGGCATCCCAGTTGAGAGTGGGGAACGCATTCGTGGATGATTTCCCGGTGCCGGAATTGCGTCTGAAACGTGTGGACGAGAAATGGCCCCGGAAGGTCCTTCCCGAACGTGTTGCCAACTCTATTTAGCGATGTCTCAGCGCGGCTCTGCGTCTCCGCGTCTCAGCGGTTTCAATATCGCTTGGAAGGATGTTTCGCGACTCTGGTACCGGGACGATCCTCCCGAATGCGGTGCCCACTTTTTAATGTGATGGCTTTGTGGGCGTGGCGATGGATGAGCTTTGTGGCCTTCGTGTTTCAACCCATCGTTCGCTCAAGGGTCCACGATCGACGAGCCGCAGGTCCGAAGCGCCTCCGCGGCCCGATGGTCCTCGACCGCTCAGGTGAAGCGGGAGACCCGACCCTCACGGCTGGTCAGGAACGAGCACATGGCGGGGACGACGAAGAGGGTCAGAAAGGTCCCGACCACCATTCCGCCGATGACCGCGACGCCCATGGGGATCCGGCTCTCGGCGCCGGCCCCGAGACCCAGAGCGATGGGCAGGATCCCGAGTATCGTCGAAAGACTGGTCATGAGCACCGGCCGGAACCGCGAGGTCGCGCCTTCGATAATGCTCTCGGTGACCGAGGCGCCGGCGGCCTTGCGCTGGTTAGCGAACTCGACGATGAGAATGCCGTTCTTGGTGACCAGGCCGATGAGCATGATCATGCCGATTTGGCTGAAGATATTGAGCGTCTGGTTGAAGTACCACAGCGAAAGCAGCGCTCCTGCAAGGGCCAGCGGGACCGTGAACATGATGATCAGCGGATCGCGGAAGCTCTCGAACTGCGCGGCCAGAACCAAATAGACCAGCACCAGCGCGAGGATGAAGACAAAGACCAGGCTGGTCGCGCTCTCGGCGAAGTCCCTCGACTCGCCGGCGAGAGTGGTGGAAAAGCTTTCGTCCAAGACATCATCGGCGATGAGATCCATGGCGGCGATGCCGTCGCCGATGGTCTTGCCCGGAACCAGCGCGGCCGAGACCGTTGCCGAGGCGTAGCGGTCAAAGCGGAAGATCTGTGGCGGGCTCGAGGTCTCAGTGACCTTGACCAGCTTGTCCAGGAGCACCGGCGGTCGACCCTCTGTGGTGACGTAGAGGTTCCGGAGATCGACGGTCTCATCTCTGGAGCCGAGCAGGACCTGGCCGATCACCTCGTACTGTTTGCCATCCATGACGAAATAACCGAGTCGCTGCTCGCTCAGTGCGAGCTGCATGGTCTGCGCAATGCGTAGGGCTGAAATACCCTGGTCCTGCGCCCGTTCGCGGTCGATGGAGACCCGGAGCTCGGGCTTGTCGAACTTGAGGTTGACATCGACGAAGGCAAAAGTCGGGTCGGCCTCGGCCGCGTTCAGGAAGGGCGGCAGGACCTCCTCCAGTTTTCCCATGTTGGGCGCCTGGATGACGTACTGGACCGGGAGCCCGCGTCGGCGGCCCACGGCGATGGTGGGCGACTGCGACAGGAAGGTTCGCGCTTCGGTGAGCAGGCTGACTCTCGGTGAGAGGGAGGCGACGATCTCGGCCTGACTCCTCTCGCGGTCCTCGGGATCCAGGAGGGTGATGCGGCCGAATCCCGAGTTCACCGACGACGCGGCGCCGAAGCCGGGGGCGGTCACCGTGATGACGTTGTCGACCTCCGGCACCTCATCCAGAATAAGGGCGTTGAGCCGGTCCATGAAGTGATCCATATAGCCGAAGGTGGCCCCCTCGGGTCCACGGGTGCTGATGCTGATGGACCCCCGATCCTCCAGGGGAGCCAGCTCCCGGGGAAGGATCTGAAGGAAAAGCGCCACCAGACCGAGAGATGCGAGGACGATGGGCACCGCCAACCAGCGGTTGCGGAGCATCTCGGTCACCATGGAGCGATAGCCCGCGCCGAGGCTCGCGAAGAACCCTTCGGTTGCGCGATAAAACCAGGGCTGCTGCGCGCGCTTCTTGAGAAGCCGCGAGGAGAGCATGGGTGTGAGGGTCAGGGCGACAAAGGACGAGATGATCACCGCGCCGGCGAGGGTGAGGCCGAATTCGCGGAACAGCCGACCGACCAAACCGCTGAGAAAGAGGATCGGCATGAAGACCGAGACCAGGGCGATGGTTGTCGCAAGGACCGCAAAAAAGATTTCTCTGGTGCCCTCGACGCCGGCCTTCATGGGATCGAGCCCGCCCTCGATCTTCGAGTAGATCACCTCGACCACGACGATGGCGTCGTCCACGACCAGCCCGATGGCGAGGACCAGCGCCAAGAGCGTCAGCACGTTGAGGGTGAACCCCGCCAGATACATGACAAAGAACGATCCGATGAGCGAAACCGGGATCACCAACAGCGGAATGAGGGTCGTTCGCCAGTCGCGGAGAAAGAGGAAGATCACCAGCATGACCAGGCAGAAAGCTATGAAGATGGTCTGCTGGACCTCGTCCACCGACTGTCGGACATAGCGACTGGCGTCGAACGCCCACGCAACCTCGATGTCCGCCGGTAATCCCTCCTTGATGAGTTCCACCCGGCGGTAGAACTCGTCTGTGATGGCGATGTAGTTCGCGCCGGGCTGAGGTCTCGCGACGACCAGAACCATCGGGATGCCGTTGCGTTTGAGCACCGTCCGCTCGTTTCGCGGGCCGAGCTCGGCCGTGCCCACATCCCGAAAGCGGATGATCCGGTCACCCTCGGATTTGAGGATCAGATCGTTGAACTCCTCGGGGGTGTCGAGGCGGCTCATGGTCCGTACGGGCAGTTCGACCGTCGTCCCTTCGATGCGGCCCGACGGCAGCTCGACATTTTCCCGCGCGACCGCGTCACGGACATCCATGGGCGACAGCCGGTAGGCGGCGAGCTTTTGCGGATCGATCCACAGCCGCATGGCGTAGGTCTTCTCACCCCATATATCGACGCTGGCGACGCTGGGGATGGTCTGGAGGCGTTCGACGAACATCTCCTGGGCGATGCGGCTGAGTTCGAGTAGGTTGCGGTTGTCGCTCCGTACCGAGACCCCGACGATGGGCCGCGCGTCGGCATCCGCTTTGGACACAATAGGTGGGTCTACATCCGGAGGAAGATTGTACATGGCTCTCGAGACATGGTCGCGAACGTCGTTGGCGGCACGTTCGAGATCGGTTCCGAGGGCGAACTCAGCCTGGATGGTGCTGCGACCGTCACGACTGGTGGAGGTGAGGGTGCGGATCCCTTCCACTCCGTTGATGGACGCTTCCAGCGGCTCGGTGATCTGGGACTCGATGACATCGGCCGAGGCGCCCCTGTAGTTGGTTGAAACACTGATGTTGGGTGGGTCGAGGGAGGGAAACTCGCGGATGCCGAGGAACGAAAAACCGAGCAGACCGAAGAGCACAATCGTGATGGACATGACGATGGCCAGCACCGGGCGCCGGATGCTGAGGGTGTAGAGATTCATTGTGCTTTGGAGCCCGCGGTGTTCGAGTCTTCGAGTTCGACTTCGAGATCGGGTTGGAGCTGTAGGATTCCGGTGGTGATGACGAGATCGCCCGCCTCGAGACCGCTGGTGATTTCGACCTCACGTTCATTGCGGATTCCGGTGGTGACGGTCTTGGGCACGGCTTTGCCCATTTCGTAGACATAGACCTTCTTGCCGCCGAGTTCGGGGATGACCGCGATGGCGGGCACCGTCAGGGCGCCGGTGGCCGATCGGACGGCTAGGTCGACATTGGCGAAGGTACCGGGAAGCAACGTGCCGTTGCTGTTCGGGGAGCGCGCGCGCATCCGCAGCGATCTGGACGCGGCGTCAACGCTGGGTTCGATGGCATAGATGGTGCCGGAGAAGACCTGTTCGTGCCCCTCGACGGTGAAGGTGATCTCCTCACCGATCCGCATGAGACCCGAGTACCTCTCAGGGACCGAGAAGTCGATCTTGGCCGGATCGAGATCGTGGAGAGAGGCGATACGTGTCTGCGACGAGAGATAGCTGCCGGGGCTCACCCAGCGAAGACCGATGACGCCGCCGAAGGGCGCTCGAATCTCGGTCTTGAGCAGCTGCGCCTCGATGAGTTGCAGCTCCGCCTTGAGGACGTTGAGTTCGCCCAGGGCGACATCGTAGGTCTCGCTGGAGATCACGCCGTCGTCGAGGAGCTGTTGCTGGCGCGCTTCCGCCCGGCGAGCGAGTTCGACACGGTACACCGCTCGTTGTCGCTCGGCCATGATTTCGGAGTCGTCGATCTTGAGCAGGAGCTGGCCCTTGTTGACCGCGGCGCCCTCGTCGAAGTGGATGGCGGAGATCTTCCCCGAGGTTTCGGAGACCAGCTCGACCTCCTCGTTGGCGCGGACCGTTCCGATGGTCGCGAGCCGCTCGGCGAGGTCAGTGGCGACGACCTCATGGACCCTGACGATGAGGGTGTCTTTCTTGGCGATATCTTCGGCGGGAGAGTCGTCGTCAAGCAGAGGGAGTACCTTGGGGATCGCGAGGACCGCGACGATGGCGAGTGCGATGGCGAGGCCGAGCCCCCATTTTCTGATTGTCAGCATGTGTTCTCCGGTCCGTCGGGCACAGCGAGATCGTGTCGCCCTGATCGGTCCATGGTTATATCACGGGGGGCAACGCGGGATTGAACCGCGAAGGCGCGAAGAACGCCAATTCATCGCTGTTCACCACAGAGGCACAGAGACACAGAGCAGCACAGAGATATCGCGATCTGGACACGGATGAACACGGATCAAGCGGATTTCACGGATCGGAAATGTTGCCGGCCGAAACCAATTCAGGCCCTCGAGGCCAACCGACCGACAGACGTCCGAGGCCAAGGGCCGCGGACGCACGGCACAGCGAGATAGATCTCGAATAGCGAGCTTTTCTCGATCGACCTCACAGTGCCGCAGCCGTGCCTTCGGCACGTCATGTCGGTCTCGGCTACCGGAAAGGTCTCAGAGCTCAGCCTCTTGGAACCATTCAGCTCGTGGCGGTCATTCGGTCAATCTCTGATCGACCCAGAAGCGGTCGATCGCCTCCCGCAACGTCCTTGATTTCGTCAGGAGGCTAAGTTCCATTCCACGATCCAATCTGGATGTGGAACCTGCCGGCGGTGTGGGATCGAGGCGGGTTCGGCGCGCCAAAGGCGTGACGTGTCCGTGGATCAGGATGCCGAGCCGAACGCTCGTGTTCGGAGCGGCATCCTGATCCACGGGTGGCGACGGTCATCGACAGTCGTCTTTCCCGCCGGCATCGGGACCTGCGATGATCCGCGTCATCCCTTCCAATCCGTGTTCATCCGCGTCCAGAGTGATGTGCGGTGACTTCGTGATCCCTAAGCGTCATCGCGTCTTCGTGTTTGCGACGGTGTGATGTTGCGACGGCTCTGTGCTGCTCTGTGTCTCCGTGCCTCTGTGGTCAGATTCGGTATCCCCGAAATCCTCTCGGTCAGTCGCCGGTCGGGACGAGGGTCAGGGTGATGACGGTTTTGCCGGGGAGGAACGGGGTCGGTTCGCCGTTGACCCAGGCCTCGTGCCCGGCGCGATAGTGGGGTGAGAGAGGATGGCCGCTCTGACCGCCGGGCATGTGGAAGTAGGCGTCCTCCTCGTGGCCCGGCGAGACCGCGAACCGCTCGGATGCGCCGAATCGTGGGCTCTGGACACGCGGCATGGCGCTGTCACCGGGCAACTCGACGGGCGTCATGTCGAGCCAGGGAGACAGCTGGGGCACCACGAGGCTGATCGGGTGCTGGATTGTCAGGGTGTTGCGCTTGCCCCAGGTCCAGAGCTCGGGATCGGGACCGATCTCGGTTTCGAAGTACTCCATGGTGTTGTCTACAGCAGCTAGCAGGGTCTCCTCCCAGGTGGCGTGGTCGGATCCCAACAGGTGGGCGGGGTGTTCGGTGACCATGCGCCAAAGGGAGTCCTCCCATTGAGCGAAACGACCGATGTTGAACCGCTCATCGGCCTCGGCGAGGGGTGCCAGCAGGCGGCCATAGACAAGTTCGACGGTCTCGATCCGGAAGGCGCGCACCAGCCGGAAGGCCTGGGAATCCGCGCTTGCGCGGCCGGTCCAGGTGTCCCGAACGAGGTCACGAAAGACCCTGCGGCGTGATTTGTCCGCCACCGCTTCATCGGTGAGAAGCTCGAGTGCCAGCGTCCGCCATCGATCGAGGAACACCGCGCGGTCGTCGAGTTGAACGGCGAGCAGATCCTCCTCGGTTGCGTCGGTCAAGGTGAGGAGATCGTCTCGGATCTGTTGCGCTCGAGCTCCGAGAGCAAAACCCCCATCGCCGAGGACTCTCAGCATCTCGCCGGAGACCTGTCGGTTGTTCGCCGTCCAAAGGATGCCGTCTTCCGGATCGAGGATCCGCGGGTAGGCATCGGGATCCAGCCAACCGTCCCATGAGTGAGTTCCATCGGACCAGGAACTCGGTACCAAACCGCTGAATCCCTGTCGATTGGGAATTGCGCCGATGATGGTCCAGCCGATGCGCCCGGTGTCATCCGCGCAGACGAAGTTCTGCGGTGGCATGCCCGTACGGTTGGCCGCCTCGACCGCCTCGTCGAGAGTGGAGGCCTCCTCGAGGCCGAGGAGGCCCAGGTTGGCGCCCTCGAGATCGTGGGCGATCCAACGCAGGACTCGAGGCCGCCCGAGATGATCCTCGTCGATGACCGGTCCCCAGATGGTCCAGCGCACTTCGAGGGCTGACGGCTCCGTACCGTGAATCAGGATCACCTCGTTGTGGGTATCGAAGTCTCGCGGCCCGTCAGGAGTCAGATACTGCTCGCCCTCAATCTCGAGAATCACCAGATCAGTCCAGTCTCCATACGAGTTGGTGAACCCCCAGGCGACGTGGGTATTGCTGCCGGCGATCACCGCCGGTGTCCCGGGAAGGGTCACGCCGGTGATGCGGTTGGGATCGGTCCTGCCGTCGTCGGCCGGCCATTCCATGGATGCGCGATACCAGGTGTTGGGCAGGCTCAGACCCAGATGCATGTCGTCGGCGAGGATGGCCCTTCCGTCTGCGGTCCGCGATCCGGCCACGGCCCAGTTGTTGCTGCCGACCATCGAAACCGTGGAATCATCTTCGATGAGGAAAGCGCCGGCTGCGGCAGCCGGCGGCTCGGAGACGGTCGTAGGCGCGACCGGTATGGGTGGAACCGCCGTGGTCCCGCCATCGAGGGCGGCGTCCCAGCTGGTTCCGGCCGGAACAAGAAAATCGGCGAGCTCGGGTTCGAGAAGGTCCTCGAGCAATCCCCGCGCTGACTCGCGGTTCCCGACTTCTTCGTTGAGTTCGAAGTACATGGCGTAGAGAGTGAGACTGGTGTCCTCATCGAGCCAGGGCTCGGGCTCGAGGCGAAGCAGTTGGTACTCGAAAGGTGGTTGATCGAGAGCGGCGAGGCCTGCGTTGACCCCTTCGGTATAGGCTTGTTGGGTGCGTCGTTGTTCGAGCGGTAGATTCTGTGCGACCCGTTGTGCGAGGGCGCGAAATCGGTGGATTCTGGCTGCCCGATCGGCATTCAGTGTGGCCGCACCGAAGAGCTCCGAGAGCTCGCCGGCGCCCTGGCGGCGAAGGAGATCCATCTGGAAGAACCGTTCCTGAGCGTGGACGAACCCAAGACCCCGAGCCACATCGAGTCGGTTGTCACCCCGAATTGTCGGGACACCCAGAGCATCACGATCGATGGTGACACCGGAGGAGAGCCCGGCGACACGAACTTCGCCTTCGAGTTGGGGAAGACTCCCGGTGATCAGACTTCGCAACCAGAGGCCCGAGGCCAGAATCAGAAGGAGAACCACAACCACGACGATCCCGAGAATCTTGACCCATCGACGCATGTCGGCCTCCTTCAGTCTTCAGACACCCTAACAAATGAACGCACCTAGCGGGCGACTGGTTCGGCCTTCGTTGGCGATATTCTCAACACAAAGGGCACAAAGAGCACTAAGACGGACACCACAAAGCCGTCGCACCTATTCGGTGGGTTCCACATTCTTGTGGGTCGACCCCGTACCGGGGTCGCGAACCGTCCATCAGGGCGATATTTCTTACCGCAGAGGGCGCAGAGACCATCGCACGCGGAGGACGCGGAGACATCGCAATGAAAACTCGTCACCACGTTTGGGAAGGTCGTTCCGGTTCAACTGGCGCGATTGGTCCTTCAAAGCCATATCAACCTGAATTGAGCGATTCTCACCGGTCGTAGCGGTCGACTCTCCACTCCTCGGCCTCGGCTGCGGCGACCCAGGAGCGCATGGCGGGGAATGCCCAGAGGGCGTCCATGTAGTCGCGGGCTGCACCGCCGAGTTCGACCCCGTAGGTGCGGAATCGGCTGACGATGGGTGCGAAGAAGGCGTCCGCGATGGTGAAGCCTCCGAAGAGTAAATCGCCGTCCCGGCCGAAGTCTCGACGGCACGACTCCCAGATCGAAGTGATTCGCCGGACGTCGTCATCCACCCCGGGTGCGCGGCCCTCACCGGGGTAGGAGGCGCGGATGTTCATGGGCATGTTGCCGCGTACGGCGGTGAATCCCGAGTGCATCTCCGCGGTGACCGATCGAGCGATGGCGCGGGCCCCTGAGTCCTCGGGCCAGAGTCCAGCGTCGGGATAGAGTTCTGCGAGGTACTCAGCTATGGCCAGCGAGTCCCAAACGACCAGGTTTCCGTGGCGAAGAACGGGCACGAGACCGGTGGGCGAGTGGCGGGAGATCTCGGTCGCCGTATCGTCTTGGCCAAGGAGCAACACGTTCTCCCGGAAATCGGCGCCGGTGGCTTTGAGAGGGAGCCACGCCCGTAGCGACCACGAAGAGTAGTTTCGATTGCCGATGGTGAGGGTGAGTTCGCTCATGCAGGTCCTCCAGGATCGGCTCAGTGTAGCGGATGACACCGAGATGAAACCGCGGTTCCGACGGTAACTTTCCGGTCTCCGAAGTCGTCTACCGATCAACCCGCACAACAGTGCGGGCAATCCCGCAGCGATCGGAGTTTCAATGAATCGATTTCTCACCGTCGGATGTCTCGTTGTTGTTTTTGTGCTCGGAGGGTTGGCGAAATCAAACGATGCCGGAGCCTGCTCGACCTTCATGCTCAACAAGGGACCGCACCTGGTCTTTGGTCACAACCTCAATGAGAACGGGATCGACGTGCCCGGAATGGTCTTCGTCAACAAGAGGGGCGTCTTCAAGAAAGGGCGGACCTGGAGCGAGATCATCAACAAGAACCGACTCAATCCGTCCGCATTTACCTGGATCTCCCGCTACGGATCGGTGACCTTCAACGCATTCGGGCGTGACTTGCCCGATGGTGGGATGAACGAAAGTGGTTTGTATATCTGGGAAATGAATGAAGACGCGGATTTTCCTAAAGACAAGAATTTACCAAAATTAAATCAAATGACTTGGATGCAATATAACCTGGATATGCACACGGTAATTGATGAGGTTATCGAGAGCGCAAATGGAATCGAGATTGATGGTTGGACGTGGCACTTTTTTGTTGCCGATAGCCGAGGAAAAAGCGCGTCGATAACCTTTATCAACGGAGAGGTCGTCGTCCATCGGAATGAACGCATGCCGGTGACTGCGCTCTTCAACGAACCCTACGATCGGGAGCTCGAACTGCTCAGGTACTTCGAGGGATTTGGTGGATCATATCCGGTTGACCTCGATCATATGAACACTCCGAGATTCGCGAAGGCTGCGGTGATGTTGAGAGACTTCGACCCGGATGAAGATCCTGTCGAGTACGGCTTTTTAGTACTTGAGAATCTCACTGTTGCAGAGACGCCAAAATGGTCTGTTCTGACAGATGCTCAGAGTCGAGTTGTATATTTCAAGACAAGATTGAATTCAGAAGTCAAGTGGTTTTCGATGGGAGATCTCGACTTTTCCAGCCTCTCACCGGCGCAGATTCTCGACATTGACATCTCTTCCGGAGGGGATGTGGGGGCGCTGTTTCACCCGTACAATGATGAGGAGATCTTTGCGTTTCTCATGGATTTGCCGCTGCCGGATGAGTTCTACACCGTAGGCGGACTGACCCGGGCGGAGTTCTGCGACCGCGCAACCCGCCACTGGCGCGCAGCGGAGCGGCCGGAGAATCAGTTCTTTGCCGGATCCTGGGTCGAGATCGAAACCGAACCCGGCAAACCCGCGGCCGACCATCGCTGGGTCATTACTCTCGCCACCGAGGGCAGCTCTGTCAGCGGAGAGATTTCGCGGCCGTCGTCAGGCATCACGGGCGTTCCTGTGGATCATCTTGGGATGGTCGGGAACCGGCTGGTTTTCACTTTCAGGGAATCTTCGCCGAGCGGGGAGATCTTCGAGATGCGGGCCGAAGTGGAACGGGGTCGAATGATAGCTCGGCTGCTCGGAATGGAGGATGACTACGGTTCGATCACGTTGGAACGGTCGCTGGCAGCCCCTGAATGACCGGCTGGTGGTCAGACCTCGATCGCGGCTCCGGTGGAGAACGGACGGAGCCGGTCCCCCATGACGCCGGCGAGAACGCTGTAGGCCTTCTTCCCGGTGCAGTGGCCGGTGAAGACGGTGCCGTCGACCCGATCCATCATCTCCCCGGCGATGGCCTGGACTTCAGGCCGGCTCGCTGCCATGGTGTTGAATAGGGGCAGACCGATGAGGTGAAAGCCGCCGAAGACGGCTTTGATCGGTGTTTCCGGAAAATGGGCCAGCGCGGTGTCGACCATGTTCAGGATCCCGCTGTGCGAACACCCGGAGAAGATCACCATCCCGTCGTCTTCCAAAACGACCATGACGAGCTCGTGATCGAAGGGATCGGGCTCCAGGGCGCCGCCCGCTTCCACGAAGAGGCGGCGATTGCCCTTCGGGCGGGGATGCAACATGGAGATATTGGTGAGCAGCCACACTCCGGGGGCCACCTCGCTGGATGCTTCCACCCGCCGAAAACGGTCGGGGAAGCGGTCGACAATCGTCCGATCCAATCCGATGGGATGCTTGAAAACGGCTAGGGCCTTGAAGTATCGATCGTCGACCGGGGAGTCTCTGAGATAGACCGGTGTGCTCGGATTGATCTCGAAAAATCGGCTCAACCCCCCGCCGTGGTCGTAGTGCTGGTGCGAAAGAACGGCGATATCCACCTTGCTGAGATCGATGCCGAGGTGTGCCGCGTTATCGACGAAGGCCCCGGACGAGCCGGTGTCGAAGAGTACCCTGAGACCCGCGACCTCGACATGGAGCGACAGACCATGTTCGCTCTTGAGCTGGTCGCAACCGTCGCTTGTCTCGTTCTCGATGAGTGCTGTCACCCGCATCTGAGCGCCTCCGTGCCCATTCTACACCTCTGCTCCGCGGATCGATGCGTAGATGGGATGACTCTGCGGTCAGGCTTGTGGTCGGTGTGCGAGATCGTCGACAATCAAGTGTCAGGGGGTGGAGATGAAACTGAACAAGACCTGGAACACCGAGGATTTTCGCCGCCACGGCGACGAGGTGCTGGAGTTGCTGACAGATTTCGTGGATCGAGGTCGTCGGGGAGAGAGGCCGGTGGTCCGGGTTGGTGAGGTGGATGATCTCGCTCGGGCCATGGATCTCGATCGCGTGTTGGCCGGACACACGGTTGATGACGAAAATGGCTTTCGTTTGCTGGTGGAGACCTTTCTCGAAGGCGCCACCAGCCTCCAACACCCTGGCTACATCGCTCACCAGGTTTCCGTTCCGCACTACGCATCGGCGCTTGCTGATCTGATCTCGGGTTTGATATCCAACGGCATGTCGGTCTACGAGATGGGGCCGACCGCGGGGACCATGGAGATCGCGGTGATCGACTGGATGCTCGGTAGGATCGGATGGGAGCCGACCGGACGAAACCGCGATCACGCTCCCGCGGTCGAAGGGATGGCCGGTGGTGGCGTTCTCACTCATGGCGGATCGCTGGCGAATCTGACCGCCATGCTCGCTGCCCGAGCGGCCATCGCACCGAGGGCCTGGACGGACGGAACACCCAAAGACCTGGTGGTCGTCGCTCCCGAAAGCGCGCACTACTCGCTTTCCCGCGCAGTGGCGACTATGGGACTCGGTACCAATGCCTTGGTTGCGCCGCCGACCGACGAGTTGGGCAGGGTCGTGCCGGGAGAACTCCCCGCGTGTCTCGAGCGGATCGCGGGAAAGGGCCGCACGGTGATGGCGGTGGTGGCCAACGCCTGCGCAACCGCCACCGGAATCTACGATCCCGTTCGTGCGATCGGTGAGTTCTGCCGTGAGAGTTCCTTGTGGTTTCACGTGGACGGAGCCCATGGGGCCTCGGCGCTGCTGCATCCCGACGAGAGTGTGAAGATGGACGGCGTGGAACTCGCCGATTCGATGGTGTGGGACGCCCACAAGCTTCTTCAGACGTCGGTCCTGTGTGCGGCGGCGTTGTTTCGCGATGGACGACACTTGACCAATGCCTTCCAGCAGGACGCCGTCTATGTGACCGAGGGCGAGCGGGAGATCGGCCACGATTTCATTCCCCACCAGTTCGAGTGTACGAAGGCGCCCCTCGGGCTCAAGCTGATGCTTGTCCTGGCATTGGTGGGAGAGCGCGGGTTGGCCGAGAACGTCGGTGTTCTCTGTGAGAACACCCGTCTGTTTCACGCGCTGATCGACTCCCGGGACGGGTTCGAGACCCTGTGCGCGCCCGAGTCCAACATCCTGTGCTTTCGGGTTGAAGGTGACGATTCACTCCAAACCGGGATCCGAAAGACCATCATGCACGGTGGAGACTTCCTGCTCAGCCAGGCCGATGTCGGGGGGAGACGGTGGCTGAGGATGGCGGTGATGAACCCGCTCACCGACGAGGCGACCATCGGGCGGTTGTTGGATCGGATCGACGAGATCGTGGGCGAGGAGGGTGGCTGAGGGGTTTCGGTTCTCCGAGGTGTATAGGGCCTGTGGCTCATCGATCCTTGGTGCTCCAACGCACGAAGGGTTGAAACACGAAGAACACGAAGAACACAAAGCCGGACATCGCAAAGGCATCGCATTTGAGAGTGGGAGAAGAGTGCGTCGAGGCTGTCACGGTGCCAGGGGCGGGACGGGTGCTCGGAGGCGATATTTTTACCGCGGAGATCGCAGAGACCATCGCTCGCAGAGGGCGCGGAGATATCGCAATTGAGAGTTGGCGCCGCGTTCTTCGAGGTTGATCCGGTGCAACCAGTTTTCCTGACCCTTGAATGCGAGATTCCTTGGCGGAGGGACATCCGACTTGCGTCCATGAATCATGATTCCCGGAACATCACTGAAGGTGGGGTCAACCCCACCCTACGCCGATTATCACGGAGTCGCGGAATCGTAGGGTGGGGCTGGCCCCACCTTCAGGATCGCGGTAGTCACTTGAGGCGTCCACGTTCGTCAGATGCCCTACCCGCGCCGTTTCTCGCCCACACGAATCAGAAGCGATTCTGGCACCGGGAGAACGCTCACGAACGCGATACCCACTTATTAATGCGACGCCTTCGTGCTCTTTGCGATGGATGAACTTTGTGTCCTTCGTGTTAGAAATATCGCGTTCGAGGACGATTCGCCTCTCTGGCACCGGGAGAATGCCCACGAACGCGGTACCCACTCTCAAATGTGATGTAAGTGCGAAATCTCGGCGACCTCTGCGTCTCCGCGGTTCATTGTGCTGAAATCAATGGAGCTCGGAGCTACAATGGCCGCCCGGCACGCCGCCTGGATGGAGGGACCGTGACAATCGACGTGACACCTGAGCTTCGCAACCGCATCCGAGCTGCGTTCCCGGCCCTCGCCGGCGACGTCGCCTTCCTAGAAAACGCTGGGGGTTCCCAAGTCCCCGCCTCGGTGGCCGATCGCATCCGGGACTACATGATTTCGAGTTATGTCCAACTCGGGGCCGGCTACGCGTTGTCGCAGACGGCGACCAACACGGTTGACGAGGCGCACGACTTTGTCCGGATGCTCTTCAACGGCAAGGACGGCGAGGTCATCCTCGGCCCGTCGACCTCGGCCCTGCTGCAGATGCTCGCCACCAGCTACTCGAAGATTCTGACACCCGGTGACGAGATCATCGTCGCCCAGATCGGTCACGAGGCCAATGTCGGGCCGTGGAAGAAGCTCTCAGAGAACGGCATCAAGCTCGTGTGGTGGGAGATGGATCCCAACGATTACACCACCCCTACCGGGCGTCTCGAGGAGCTGCTGAGCGAACGCACCGCCCTGGTCGCCTTCCCCCACGTGTCGAATCTGCTCGGCGAGATCCTCGATGTTCCGGCGATCACCGAAACGGTCCACAAGGCGGGTGCGCGGGTCGTGGTCGACGGAGTCGCCTACTCACCTCATCGCGCCATGGATGTGGATGCCTGGGGCGTGGATTTCTACGCCTACTCGACGTACAAGGTCTACGGGCCGCACATGGCCGCCATGTGGGCGTCGAGTTCGGCTCTCGATGAACTGCAGGGACCCAATCACTTCTTCATCTCTGACGACGAGGTTCCCTACAAGTTCGAGCTTGGTGGGGTGTGCCACGAGGGGTGCGCCGGGATCCTCGGTCTGCGCGACTATCTCGAGCTCCTCGCCGGAGTTGGGGAGCCGGGGACTCTCGATCGAGCTGCGGTGGAGCGCGCCTTCGAGATCATGACGGCCTGCGAGCTGCCGGCTCAAAGACGGTTCATCGAGTACCTCCAGTCGAGGTCCGATGTCCGCATCATCGGTCCCAACCACGGCGATTCGTCTCGAGTGGGGACGATCAGCTTTGTCCACGACAGCAAGACATCGCGGGAGATCACCGAGGTGGTCGACGCCTCGGGCATCGCCATCCGCCACGGACACATGTACGCCTATCACCTCTGCGAATCCCTCGGGATGGATGTCGATGACGGCGTTGTCCGGGTCAGCCTGGTCCACTACAACACGCCGGAGGAGATCGAGCGTCTGATCGAGGTTCTGGATCGCGCCCTCGACTGAGATCGACGGACCGTCTCCGGCACATTGCGGGCGAGACGCCCGCACCACACATTGCCCGCGTGCATCGAAGGGACTCGACCCATTGTGGCGCGGGCGTCTCGCCCGCGAAGTTTCAGAGTCTCCGACCTGGACTACTTCTTCCCTGTCTTCGGTTTGGTGAACCTGTAGACAAAACGATCGGTTTTCCGGCGGATCTCGGGGTCGAAGACGATGAGGGTGTGATCGTCATCGGGGTTGTGCAGAGCGTTAGACTCGGCATCAAAGACAAAACCGGTGGCCTCGATGTCGGTCTTGGCATAGTCCTTGTCGATCCGGTGGAGGCTCTGAACGGCGGAGCTCCCGGTCCCGGCTTCGGCCACGTGGTCGACCACTGCCAGGGTGCCTCCGGGTTTGAGGGCGGTATAGACCTGTTTCCAGAAGAGCTCGCGGTCGATCTCGGGCCAACCGGTGTCGACGAGATAGAGATCGTGGTAGCACATGATCATCAGGACCACATCGGCCTGCTCCTGGGGGAGACCGAGGTCATCGGCTTCGCTGACCATGCGGACGACGTCATCGAGCCGATGGTCGGCGAAGCGCACATCGAGCTCTTTCTCGACAAATGGGATGTAGGCCTTGTTGTTGTGGAAGTAGACCTTACCCTTCTCTCCGACAACATGGGCCGCCAGCTCTGTGTAATAGCCGCCACCACCGAAAAGATCGATGACCACGTCTCCCGATTTCAGACCGAAGAATTCAAGCACGGCTGCCGGCTTGCTGGTCGCATCGCGGGTGAGGTCGTTCTCGGGACGACCCTCTGCGGCAACGGCGTTGGCTATATGGGTGCTGGTGTTCACTTCCGCGGCCCAGACAAGACCGGCTGCGGCGAGCACACACACTGCGGCGACAAGCGAGCGACGGGCTACAACGACGATTGGCATTTCCACCCTCCGGATTCTGATGAATGAACTACGGGTTAGTCCCCGGGTAGGTTTTCCCGGAGAACGTCGAACCAGTTCGTGACCAGGGTGACGTGGCTCTGGAGCCCTTTGTTCTCGGCGCCGACGAGGACCACGAAATTGTCGCCGTCCGGCATGGGATCGAAGTCCGAGAAGATCGAACCGCTGACCGCGATCCTCAGTCTCTCGGCACAAGCCCGATTCCGGAAGGTCCGACTGGATTTAAAGCCGTTTGTTGGGATAATCACTAACGCGGCGGAGCCGCAACCGAAATTCAGACTGTGGTGAGAAGGTAAGAAGGTCAGCGCTCGCTACGCTCGCTGTGAGAAGGCCCATCGCAACAAGGAACCAAGCGCCCTCACGCTGGAAGCGTGCCCACCTTCTCACTTTCTCACCTTCTAACTTCCTCACACCTGGCGTCTTACGTCTGACGTCAACCCGGTTGTCTCGTATTTTCGAAGATCTCGTGGCGTAAGTGGCTAATAAACGACCGGTTCTCCGCCCTGATCGAAGTTCTTGACAACATCGCCTTGTTGTTCATTAATTTGACACCGAGTCGCAATTCGGGTACGGTTTGGCCACAGATCGCAAGTCGTCAAACCGGGCGTGGACACCGACGGGTGATCGCGATCGCCGGCCGAGGTGAAGTCTATGGGTATCGTCGAGTCCTGGGATCGCTTCCGCGATCGCTACCGCATTCTGGCATCGGTCGAGCCCGAGCTCAAACCGGCGTCCGCCTACCTGAACTGGGCCCGAACCAACTGGGAGATGAGGCGGCGAACCGCGACGATCGGTGCTCGGCCGCTCAAGCTGACCTTTGACCCGATCAGCGTCTGCCAGCTCCGCTGCCCGCTCTGCCCGACCGGTCGCCGCCTCCAGGACCGGGGCAGCGGGCACGCAAAACTGCACATCTTCCAGCACCTCATGGAGGAGATCGGCAACGATCTCTTTTTCATCGACTTCTACAATTGGGGCGAGCCACTGCTCAATAAGCATCTCGAGGATATGGTCGAGCTCGCTAGCAGCAAGCGGATCATGACTTCCATGAGCTCGAATCTCAGCCTCCCGCTGACCGACGAGCGTGCGCGCCGGCTCGTCGGCTCGGGTCTCGGAGAGCTCATCTGTTCGCTCGACGGCGCGACTCAGGAGACCTATGCGACCTACCGGCGGCGTGGTGACTTCGCGCTCGCGGTGGAGAACCTGCGCAAGATCGTGCGGGCGAAGAAAGAACTCGGCAGCAGCCGGCCCTCCATCGTCTGGCGGATGTATGTCTTCAACTTCAACGAACACGAGGTCGAGGACGCACGCGCGCTCGCCGAAGAGGTTGGAGTCGATCGTTTCGTGCTGGGGACTCCCTATCTCGAAAACGATCAGTTTGAGATGCCGGAGACCGAGCGCGATGAAGCCCGATCCTGGGCGTCGTCCGATCCCAGCCGAAACCGATACCATCCGTCGCACCCGGAGTATGTCGATTCTGCGAGAAACACCGCCATTCGGAGTCGCTGCGATTGGCACTATCTTTCGACCGCCATCAACCCGGACGGCGGCGTCGCCCCGTGTTGCGCCGTGTTCAAGAAGGCCCACGACTTCGGCAGTCTCGAGGAACCTGGAGATCCGCCGGCCGCCGTCCCATACATGGACGTCGTGAACAACCCGAGCTTTGTCTCCATCCGCGACCGCTTTGCCGGACGCCGCAACGAGCCGACCGGCCTGGTTTGTGAGGAATGCCCGACTCCGGACCTCATGTCCTATGGCCGGATCATGAACCGGCAGGTCGCCTTTCTGACCATGGTCAGCTTCTTCGAGCGGATCCGTCGCTTCGGGCGACCCGGAATCGCTGTGAAGCGGTGGGCGGCGTCGCCGGTGGCCGAT
>Ga0164313_10000808_pt1 | contig 26377 bp, 22 predicted proteins | sample GuaBasSedimGuay4_FD_113735 | JGI IMG/M metagenome (GOLD analysis project Ga0164313, IMG submission 113735) | Subseafloor sediment microbial communities from Guaymas Basin, Gulf of California, Mexico - Guay4, Core 4569-4, 0-3 cm | ecosystem: Environmental > Aquatic > Marine > Hydrothermal vents... | reverse complement strand
GAGAATGTTGAAGTCCTGCGGGAGTTTCGCAGCCATTGCGATGTACTGGTGGCCGTTGGTGCCTGCGCTGTCAACGGCGGTATCCCTGCTATGCGCAACCAATTTGATTTGAAGGAATGCCTGGAAGAGGTCTACATCCACGGTATCGGTGTGGAAAACCCGCATGTACCCAATGACATCGAAATACCGTTGTTGCTCGACAAGGTCCACCCGATACATGAAGTTGTGAGGGTTGATTATTTCCTGCCCGGTTGCCCGCCGTCGGCCGATGCTTTCTGGATGTTTTTAAGCGATTTGATCGAAGGCAAGGCCATCAGTTTTCCTTATTCATTGCTTCACTACGACTGAGGATTCCTAAATGCCATCAGAGCTCGAAACAGCCCAAAACCCGCAAAAACTGGAACGCATTGTTATCGAACCGCTGACTCGTGTTGAAGGGCACGGCAAGGTCACTTTGTTGCAGGATAAGAATCATCATATCCGCCAGGCACGCCTGCATATTACCGAGTTCCGGGGTTTCGAGAAATTTATCCAGGGTAGACCCTACTGGGAATTGCCTGTACTGGTTCAGCGTTTGTGCGGTATTTGCCCGGTGAGTCATCATCTGGCTGCGGCTAAAGCCACGGACATGATCGTTGGCGCGAGTGAGCTTACACCCACCGCAGAGAAAATCCGCCGACTGATGCATTTTGGCCAGACTTTGCAATCGCATGCGCTGCATTTCTTCCACCTGTGTTCCCCTGACCTGCTGTTCGGCTTTGACGATGACGTGCGTCACCGCAACATTGTCGGTGTTATCGAAGACAGCCCGGAGATCGCAAGGCAGGGTGTAATGTTGCGCAAATATGGACAGGAAGTCATCCGTGTGACCGCTGGCAAGCGTATCCATGGCACGGGCGCGATTCCCGGGGGTATCAACAAGTCGCTTAGCAAAAAAGAGATCCACTACCTGCAGAACGATATCGCCCAAATTATTGGCTGGGCACAGGAGGCTGTCGAATTGGTCAAAAAGATATTCTTTGAACAATACGATTACCACATGGCCTTTGCGAGTATCGAAAGCAGCATGATGAGCGTGGTGCGGGGTGACGGTGCATTTGAGCTTTACGATGGCGGCTTGAGGGCAATGGACCACAATGGTCATGCGATTTTTGATCACATCGATTACCGGAACTACAACGACTATATCCGCGAGGGTGTAAAGAACTGGAGTTATATGAAGTTTCCGTTCTTTACTGCCATTGGAGAAGAAAATGGCTGGTATCGTGTCGGTCCGCTGGCGCGTGTCAATAACTGCGATTTTTTCCCAACACCGCTGGCAGAAGCCGAGCGCAAAGAGTTCATGGCCATAGGCAATGGCCTGCCGGTACAGTCAACCCTGGCCTATCACTGGGCGCGCTTGATTGAATTGTTGCACTGTACCGAGGCGATTGCCGAGTTGCTTTGCGACAGTGATCTTGTTGGCAAAGAACTGCGTAACAGGGGCGAATTACAGTGTTGCGGTACCGGTGTTATCGAGGCACCACGAGGCACGTTGTTTCATCATTATGAAATCAATGATGATGGCATCGTGGAAAAAGCCAGCCTGATTGTTTCAACCACCAACAACAACCAGGCCATGAATGAGTCCATCCGTAAGGTCGCGAACCAGTACCTGGATGGGAACCGGCTCACTGAGCCGTTGCTCAACCAGGTTGAAGTTGCCATACGCGCCTATGATCCATGCCTGTCCTGTGCCACGCATGCGATTGGCAAGATGCCAATGCAAATCAACCTGTGCAACGAAAATAATGAACTGATAGACCGGCTTGAGAAGAGATCAACCGGTCAAATCAGTCGGGTACTTTGAGTACGGCGATATGAATGGCCGGAAATCACATGCCCCTGTGCTCATTTTTACCTATGGCAACCCGTCGCGCGGTGATGACGCACTGGGCCCCGCAATGTACGATTTGCTCGAAAAGTACAAACATGAAACCAGCAAACTGGATGGGGTGGACCTGCTCACCGATTACCAGTTACAGATTGAACATGCTGTTGATCTGGAACACCGCGAGTTGGTGATATTCGTCGATGCCTGTGTTTCTTCACCAGGGCCATTTGGCTTTCATGAATTGCAGGCGGAGAGGGACGAAAGTTATACCACCCACGCCATGAGCCCGGCTGCGGTACTGGATGTCTTCCGTCAAATTAATCATTGTGACCCGCCATTGGCGTACCTGCTCAAGATCAGGGGTTATGAGTTTGAGCTCGGGCAGGATATCAGTGAGCAGGCGAAGGAAAACCTGCAACAGGCTTTTGAATTTATCACCAACACCATATCAAACGACGCCGGATGGCATTATGCTCTCAACAGGTATTTCACGGAGATTGAGACAGATGGTAATGGATCCCGAAACAGGGCGGTATTTTGAAGATTACACGGTTGGTGTTGAGCAGGAAGTAGGCAGTGTAAGTCTGAGCGAAGCAGAAATAATCGAATTTGCTAACAAATATGACCCTCAGGACTTCCATACAGACCCGGAAAAGGCAGCAAGCGGGCCATTCGGCGGCTTGATCGCCAGCGGTTGGCACACGATCGCGGTGGTGATGCGTTTACTGGTCGATAAATACCTCGATAATGCTTCCAGTCTCGGTTCACCCGGCATCGATGAGCTGCGCTGGCTGGCGCCGGTGCGTCCGGGTGACGTATTAACCGTCAGGGCCAAAGTGTTCAATGCACGGCGCTCAGACAGCAAACCCGACCGGGGACTGATACACACCAGTGTCGAAACATCCAACCAGGATGGCACCATGGTGATGACCATGAAAGCGGTGAACGTGGTGGCCTGTCGCAACGCATAACCCCCTTATTGCAGCAAACAGAAACGGTATCTATACTCAGTGCTTATCCACTCAATAATCACAAGCAAAAAGGAAAATTGGCATGAATTTTAAAAAACTAATGGCAACTAATGATAGCTGGGGCCTGCTTGGCTTACGCCTGGCAGCAGGTTCGATCTTTATCGCTCACGGCTTGCCCAAGTTCGGTATCGGCAGTGATAGTGGGCTTGAAGGTCTTGCCAGCTGGTTAGGAGGTATGGGTGTGCCATTGCCAATGCTCAACGCGGTCCTGGTTGCATCATCGGAAACCATTGGTGGCGCCATGTTGATTGTCGGTTTCATGACCCGCTTTGCAGCAGCGACCCAGGTCATTGCCATGCTGGTTGCCATGTTTATGGTGCACTGGTCGAATGGGTTTACTGCCAATGGTGGTTATCAATGGGCCTTGTTGTTGGCTGCCTGTGCTTTTACATTGATGATGGATGGTGCCGGCCGGTACTCTATCGATCGCATGATGAGCCGGAATAACTAGCCATCATCCGCTTACTGCTGGTTGCCGCATTATTCCTGTCAGGCCTGACCGGGTGTCGGCAGGAAACTGATGTATCGTCGAAAACCAACACAATCGCAGATGATATCCCGTATGGACAGTTGGGTACGGACGTTATTCCAACGTCCTATCAACTCAACCTGAAGATCGTACCGGAACTGGATCAGTTCAGCGGCAGGGCAGCTATAGAGCTCGAGATTGCCGAACCCCTGAGTCACTTCTACCTGCACGGTAAAAACCTCGAGGTCAGCAAAGTTCAATTATTGACAGCCGACAGTCGACTTGATGCAAGTTATGAGCAGGTTGATAAATCGGGTATTGCCAGGATCAATTTGCCGCAGGCGATAAGCGGAAGTGCGCGTCTTGAAATTGAATACAGTGCACCTTTTGGCCAGTCCCTGGAAGGTTTATACAAGGTTTCCGAAAGTGGTGAAGACTATGCCTTTACTCAGTTTGAGGCCATCGATGCCCGCAAGGCTTTCCCCGGCTTTGATGAGCCGGGTTTCAAGGCCCCGTTTGATATCACCTTGATCGTGCCTGAAAACCACGTTGCCATTAGCAATACACCGGAAATTTCCAGCGAACTGAAAGATGGTATGAAGGTCGTGCATTTTGCCACCAGTAAGCCGCTTCCTGCTTATTTGATCGCCTTTGCCGTGGGTGATTTTGATGTGGTTGAATGGCCATCCCTGCCGGTCACTGATATTCGTTCGCGTGAATTGCCGCTGCGTGGAATCGCGGTTAAAGGCAAGGGTGAGCAACTGGCTTATGCGCTGGAAGGCACAAATACAATTGTGACTGCGCTGGAAAGCTACTTCGGAACCCCCTATCCCTGGGCCAAACTGGATATCCTGGCAGTACCCGATTTTGCTGCAGGCGCGATGGAAAACGCGGGGGCAATTACTTATCGTGAAAGCCTGTTGCTATTCGATGATACCGCCACGCCACAACGCAAACGCAGATACAAAATGGTGCATGCCCACGAACTCGCCCACCAATGGTTTGGTGACCTGGTTACGCCGGTCTGGTGGAATGATATCTGGCTGAATGAATCCTTTGCCACCTGGATGGCGTTTGTGGCGATGGAATCCACTGAGCCACACGGCAACTATCGCCGTGACCTGGTATCAAGGGGCTTGAAAGTCATGGCAAGTGATTCGCTGGTTAATGCCCGCCAGATTCGCCAGCCGATTTTGAGCAACAATGATATTTCTACCGCTTTCGATGGAATCACTTACAGCAAGGGTGGTGCGGTACTTGCCATGTTTGAAAATTTTCTCGGCCGTGAGGATTTCCGCCAGGGTGTGCGCAATTATATGCAGGAGTTCGAATATGGAGCGGCAACCGCAGATGATTTCATCCGTCATTTGGCGGCGGCCTCCACCAGTCAGCCAAAAGATGTTGTGATTTCAGCCTTCAACTCATTCATTGAGCAACCTGGATTGCCGTTGATTGAGATGTCGAGTCAATGCACCGATGAAGGCGTCAACATCAAGCTCAGGCAATCCCGCTATTTCCCCCTGGGTTCATCGGGTGACCGTGACCAGGTGTGGAAAGTACCCGTATGTTTAAGTACCGGAAGCGGTGAAATCTCCAGCAAAACCTGCCTGATGCTGACGCAAAAGGAACTCGATTTTGAATTGCCGGGAGCCTGCCCTGAGTGGATCATGCCCAACGCTAATAGTGCGGGCTATTACCGCTTCAGCATGCTGATGGATGACTGGAACAAACTGCTCACCAACAGCGACAAACAAAACACCGAGGAAATGATGGCGATACTCGGTAGTCTCACGGGCGCTTTCAATTCGGGTGATCTGGATATTGAAACCCTGATGTCGATCGCCCCGCAGTTGATCGCCAGTCAAGACTGGCAGGTGGCCACCGCACCCATGGATCAAATGAGTTTTATGTATGATCGCATGGCCACGGATGGACAAAAACAGGTTCTGGAGCAGCGCTTTGCCGAGTTTTATTCCAGCAAGCTTGACGACACCGGCCTGGAGGTTACCGAAGATCGCGACAAGGCCAGCCTGCAGGCTGCATTGGTTACGTTTTTGGCTGAAACGGCTAAACAGCCTGAATTGCGGGCAGTGCTGGTCAAAATGGCCGTGGCTTACACCGGTTATGGCCGCGATGGTGAAATTCATCCTGCCGCCGCCAACCCGATTATTATTGAAACCGCACTTACAGTCGCCGTTGATGAGCTTGGCGATGATTTCGTCGATCACTTGCTGCAGCTGGCACTTGGTTCTACCGATGCAGTTGTGCGTGGACGTACGCTTGGGGCGATTGGCAATACCAAGGATTTGAACAAAGCGAAGGAAATACGTGAGTTGGTTTTTTCTGCGGATTTACGTGATAACGAAATCTACAGCATCCTGTTTCCCCAGGCGATGATGGCAGAAACACGTGATGCGACCTGGGAATGGTTTCAGAAGAATATTGATATGGTCCTCAAACGTATCCCTGAGGAGAGTTGGGGGAGGATGACGGCGGTTGGCAGTGCTTTTTGCGACGCTGAAAAGCAGGTAGAAATTGAAGATTTCTTTGGCGACCGTATAGGTGACATGATGGGAGGGCCCAGAAACCTGGCCAAGACCCTGGAAAGTATCGACCTTTGCATCGCAAAGGCTCAACACCACCAGGCAGAAATGGAAGCCTGGCTGGGGCAATGAGGCCTTGGCGTAAGCTGGAAGATTAATGAAAAAACTGATTCTCGCACTCAGCTCAATTGCTGTGATTGCGGTTCTGTACGGGGTTTATTACTTCTCTCCCAATTTGAGTGCCGGCAGTGGTTTCTCGGCAAAAAACATCTGTTCAGGTCATTTTCTCAGTGGCATGTCCGGACAGCAGATTGTCGATGAAGCGTTGATACCCGCATCATCGGTATTGTCCAACAACGCCTGTTTTTACCGCTCGGTATAACCAGTGCGTCGATAGAAACCGATCACAATGGTACCTTTATCGGCTCTTCATACATGTATGCCAGCGCGCGCGACTGGGCCAGGTTGGGTCAGTTCTGCCTACAGGGAGGTCAATGGCAAGGTCAACAACTGCTGCCGGGAGACTGGTTGCGTTACAGCACGACACCAACGCCTACCAACCCGAAAAACAATTACGGAGCGCATTTCTGGTTAAATGCCGATCCTGTTGACGGGCAGCAGCAAAGAACATGGCCAAGCCTGCCAGCGGATACTTTTTCTATGAACGGATTCCAGGGCCAACGTGTTGTCATCGTCCCTTCAATGGATCTGGTGGTTGTTCGGTTTGGTTTTAGCGGTGGTAAAAAGCGTGGAATCGAGCAGTTGGTGGCGGGGCTCATTGACGTAATAGAGTAAGTCTCTGGAGCAGGGGTTTTAACCTGCTTTTCCTTCGTGTCTTGTATATTAGAATATTCTAATTTACATTTTTATAATGTACAATACATGTACCGGGCATTCTTTAAAGAATGGACCCGGATATACGAAGGAGGTACTTATGAACACCGCCCCTATTTACAGATGGGTCTCAATTACTATTGCGCTGGCCTTTGCTGGTTCTGTTGCTGCTCAAGAACCGATTCAGCCAATAGAGCCGGTTAAGGAAATCAACCTGGCCAAGGTTGAACTGGGGAAGAAGTTGTTTTTCGATCCCCGTTTGTCAAAGTCTGGATTTATTTCCTGCAATTCCTGCCACAACCTCAGTATGGGTGGCACTGACAACCTCAAAACCTCCATCGGCCATAACTGGCAACAGGGTTCGATTAATTCACCCACGGTGCTGAATTCCAGCATGAACGTGGCTCAATTTTGGGACGGCCGTGCTGCTGATCTCAAGGAACAGGCCGGTGGACCAATCGCCAACCCCGGTGAAATGGCCTTTACCCATACGCTTGCCGTGGACGTACTCGAATCCATACCTGAATACGTCGTTGAGTTCACCCAGGTCTTCGGCCCGGACTGCATTAACATTGACCAGGTTACCGAGGCGATTGCCGAATTTGAAAAAACCCTGGTGACACCAAATGACCGCTTTGACCAGTGGTTACTGGGTGACGTCAATGCTATAAGCGCTAAAGAACACGCCGGTTACCAGCTGTTCAAGAACAGTGGTTGTATCGCCTGTCACATGGGTCCGGCGCTCGGCGGTACTTCATTCCAGAAAATGGGCCTGATTGAGCCTTATGAAACCAAAAATGATGCACAGGGTCTGGCAGGGGTAACCGGTAAAGATGCTGACCGCTTTAAATTTAAAGTGCCGACCTTACGTAATGTTGAATTGACCTATCCGTATTTTCATGACGGCGAGGCGGCAACCTTGTCGGAAGCGGTGGATGTTATGGGCAGATTACAACTGGGCCGCAAGTTTGAAGAAGGTGAAATTGATCAGATCGTCGCGTTCCTCAAAACTTTAACCGGTGAGCAACCGTCGTTCATGTTACCGATATTGCCACCCTCCACGGATAAGACTCCACGACCGGTGCCTTTCGAATAGGCACCGTTTTCCCGGAAAGCGGGCTTCCGCTTTCCGGTTTTTATTACGCTAACAATACCTGCTGGACCTGCCGTGGTTTGTCAGGCCTCTACCGGTCGCACCCTGCTGAGCTCATCATCGCTAAAAATTTTTGAAATGGCCATGAACCGTAAGCCCAGCGGGATCTCCAACGAGAAGCTCGATCCCCTGCCAGGTGAAACATCGACCGTAATATGTGAGCTTTTATAGAACTCAAACTGGTCTGCTGCCATATAGAAATTGCAGCCATGTATTTCACCGAGACACAGGTCGCGGGACCCGACTATGAAATCACCTTTGGCAAAGCACATCGGTGATGAGCCATCACAACAACCACCGCTCTGATGAAACATCAGCTCACCATGCTGCTCCCGCAGTTGATCAATAACTGCCTTGGCCTTGTCTGTAACTGAAACTCGTTCCACGTACACGTGGATGTCGCCTAGAAAAAACCCAGCGGATTCTTGTCATACGACATCAGCACATTCTTGGTGTGGCGATAATGGCTTAACATCATCTTGTGGTTTTCACGACCGATGCCGGATTTTTTATAGCCGCCAAAAGAAGCACCGGCCGGGTAGGCATGGTAGCAATTGCACCAGATACGGCCAGCCTGAATTCCACGAGAAAATGTCTGCATCTGGTGCACATCGCGGGTCCAGACACCGGCACCCAATCCATACAGCGTGTCATTGGCGATTTCCATCGCCTCGGCTTCATCTTTAAAGGTTGTCACACTCAAGACCGGGCCAAAGATCTCCTCCTGGAAAATCCGCATCTTGTTGTGGCCTTTGAAAATGGTCGGCTGAATGTAAAGACCATCGGGGTAGGTATCGCTTTTAAAGGCTTCACCACCAATCAATAATTCCGCACCTTCCTGTTTACCAACATCAATGTAATTCAGTATTTTTTCATACTGATCATTGGAAGCCTGTGCACCCATCTGGGTGCTTAAGTCCATCGGGTCACCCATCTTGATGGCTGCAACACGCTCCAGGCAGCGCGCCATAAATTCCTCGTAGATGCTTTCCTGGATCAGTGCGCGCGATGGGCAGGTACATACTTCACCCTGGTTAAAGGCAAACAGCACCAGGCCTTCAATGGCTTTATCAAGGAAGTTATCATCCTCGGCCATGACACTTTCAAAGAATATATTCGGTGATTTACCACCCAGTTCCAGCGTCACGGGAATAATGTTTTCAGAGGCATACTGCATGATCAACCGGCCGGTTGTTGTCTCTCCGGTGAATGCAATTTTCTTGATATCCGGGTGAGTCGCCAAAGGCTTGCCGGCTTCCGGACCAAAACCATTAACGATATTCAAAACACCGGCTGGAAGTAAATCGCCGATCAGCTCCATCAAAACCAAAATGGATACAGGTGTCTGCTCTGCCGGTTTTAAGACAACACAGTTGCCGGCAGACAATGCAGGTGCCAGCTTCCATGTCGCCATCAATATCGGAAAATTCCACGGAATAATCTGGCCAACAACCCCCAGTGGTTCATGTATTTCCATTGAAACCGTACCTGCATCAATATCGGCGACCTGTCCTGCTTCGGCACGGATAACGCTGCCAAAATAACGGAAGTGATCTACTGCCAGCGGGATATCGGCAGCCATGGTTTCACGGATAGCCTTGCCATTATCCCAGGCCTCGACCAGGGCAATGCTCTCGAGATTGTCCTCGATGCGCTGGGCAATTTTGAACATGATATTACTGCGTTCAGCAGCAGAAGTTTTGCCCCAGGCATCGGCTGCCTTACCGGCTGCCTCAACGGCCAGGTCTATATCCTTGCTGTTGGATTTTGGTACCCGGGCAATCAGGCCGCCATCAATGGGGGAAGTGTTTTCAAAATACTCACCGTCAACGGGCGCCACCCATTCTCCTCCGATGTAATTTTCGTATTGCGCTTTGAATTCGGGTTTTTGATATGACATGACGGGCTCCAGTAATTAAATCAACCAGTATTAATCATATGCCAAAAGCATCCTAATAACATGGGGAATCCGGACACTGGTTACCGGTAGAGAAATACTAACGATGCCCAGCGCAGAGGCCAAATGATTGATGCGGTTTGTAGTAAAGTGGCTTAGTGGAGGATCAAGTCTTGCGCGGAAGGTGCTTTTCATACAAATAACATGAGTTCAAATCAAGCTTTTCATTCCTGCCCAGCAGCAGAAGTAGCCGCTGACCTCGGGGTAAATCCTGAGCACGGCCTTGACTCTGAAGAAATCTCCGTCCGGGCTACACAATACGGCGAGAATGCCATAGAAGAAGCGCTAAGAACTACCTTTCTGGAAAAAGTTCTGCGTCAATTTTCCGATGTCATGATTATCGTGCTGTTGATAGCGGCCGTTCTTGCAGGTGCCCTGGGTGAATTCCATGACACCCTGGTGATATTGATTATCGTAGCGCTGAATGCTGTCATTGGATCAGTACAGGAATATCGTGCTGAACGGGCCCTGGATGCTTTGCGCAAGATGACTTCTCCTGGCGCCAATGTTCGCCGTAACGGTCACATACAGCACATACCAGCCGAACAACTGGTTCCCGGTGATATTGTTTTTTTGGAAGCAGGTAATATTATCCCCGGCGATTTACGCCTGTTTGAGACGGTTGATTTCGAAGTGGAGGAAGCGGCATTAACCGGCGAATCCTTGCCTGTAACCAAGCAAATATCAATGATCGATGACCCGAACATCCCCTTGGGCGATCGGTTGAACATGGCCTATAAGGGTACCCAGGTTACTCGTGGCCACGCCATGGGTATTACCGTTGCAACCGGCGCCTTGACTGAGCTGGGGCGCATTGCCACATTGCTGCGCAGGTCAGAGGAGATACTTACCCCATTACAGAACAGGCTGGCTCGCTTTGGAAAACGACTTGCCATCGCCGTTCTGATTATTTCCGCAATCATCTTTGCCAGTGGGCTGCTGCGTGGTGAAGAATTATTCCTCATGATATTGACGGCAGTCAGCATTGCCGTCGCTGCAATCCCGGAAGCACTGCCGGCGGTGGTGGCCATTTCATTGGCCCTTGGTGCCAGGAAAATGGGGCGACACAATGCCTTGATGCGCAGGCTCTCTGCTGTGGAGACCCTGGGTTCCGTCACCTATATCTGTTCGGATAAAACAGGCACGCTGACTCTCAATGAAATGCGTTTGGCGGTCATCTACGCTGATGGCCGTGAGATAAATAGTCTGAGTGAAACCGGCGATCATCATGAATTGTGGCAATGGCTGACCAGGGCACTGGCCTTGTGCACCAATGTCAATCGGGATTTCAAGCATCAGATCACCGGCGACCCCACTGAAGTCGCTCTCTATCTCGGCGCGTTGGATGTAGAGTGTGACAAATTTGAACTCGAAAAATCCCTGCCGAGACTTGCTGAGTTACCCTTCCATGCTGATCGCCGTACCATGACTACCCTGAATCAGGTAGACGATTGTGTTGTGGCATTTAGTAAAGGTGCGCCAGAGGCCGTTCTTCCCCTGTGTAAACATCAGCTCACCTCCCGGGGTGAGATCGATTTAAATAAAGAGGCCTTGCTAAAGCGGTCGAGCGATCTTGCTGATCAGGGTTATCGTGTTCTGGCTATCGCCATGCGAAACTTTCCCGCGTTGCCTTCCGATTTAGGCGTGGATGCAGTGGAATCCGGGCTGACCTTGCTTGGCCTGGTTGGCTTGATTGACCCACCCAGGCCCGAGGTCACCCAAGCCATTGAAGATTGCCGGTCCGCAGGCATAACACCTGTCATGATCACGGGCGATCATCCCGGTACTGCACAGGCCATCGCCCGGCAATTGGGTATCAGTACTAGCGCCGGCGTCCTTACGGGAGCAGAGCTGGATCAGCTATCAGAGGAAGATTTCCTACAAACAGTCAAGGATATTCGCGTTTATGCACGGGTATCACCCACGCAGAAAATCAGAATTGTTACTGCCTTACAGAAACAAGGTGAATACGTTGCGATGACCGGTGACGGTGTCAACGATGCGCCTGCACTCAAACAAGCCAACATCGGTATTGCCATGGGCCTGAAAGGGACGGACGTCGCGCGTGAGGCCAGCGATATGGTACTCACCGACGACAACTTTGCCACCATTGTGAGTGCCATACGTGAAGGCCGGCGAGTCTTCGATAACATTCGGAAATTTATCAAATACACGATGACAAGTAATTCCGGTGAGATCTGGACCCTCTTTCTGGCCCCGTTCCTGGGATTACCTCTGCCCCTGATTCCTATTCAGATTCTCTGGATCAACCTGGTGACCGATGGCTTGCCAGGCTTAGCCCTATCCGTAGAACCCCATGAACGCGGCATAATGAAGCGACCACCCCGTCCACCGGAAGAGAGTATTTTTACCCATGGCATGTGGCAACACATAGCCGGAACAGGACTACTTATCGCTGCACTTTCTCTTAGTGCGCAAGCATGGGCCTGGCATGGCGGCTCCCAAAACTGGCAGACTATGGTCTTTACCGTTCTGACCTTCTGCCAGCTGGCTCATGTCCTCGTGATCCGCTCGGAGCACGAATCACTTTTCGGTGCCGGTTTCCTGGCTAACATCCCCTTGCTTGGCACCGTGATATTGACGATAGGGCTTCATCTGTTAGTTATCTACAACCCGTTCTTCAACCTCATCTTCCATACCACGCCGTTAGCCATGGAAGAACTGGCTGTCTGCTTCACGCTACCCCTATTCGTAGTTTTTGCGGTCGAGATAGAAAAATGGTTGTTTAAAAGAGGGTGGATCTACGTCTCGAAGGGCCAATCGGTCGTGTCTTCTGATGCCTGAAATTGTATTTATAACCATATCTTAGAGCCTGTTTTACTTGCGAAACATCAAGGTTATGAGTAATCTCTCACTGGTAGCCCCATTTTGGGCTACCAAGGGATATCAGAAAGGGATAACAAGGCAGCCAATATTCCACCAAAAGGAGTACGGCCGACCTTGAAGGAGACTGCAAGCATGGAAGCAGAAAAAAGTAACGTACTTGGCCACCTGGTCGAAATTTCAGGCGACGCTTTTGTTGCCAAATTACTAACCGAACGGGATGGACAGCCCGCCGAGAAGATGATTGGCCTGGACAAGGTCCGCATCGGGCAGGTTGGCTCATACCTGATGGTCAAGCAATCTGGACATGAATTGCTTTGCACGGTTGAGAGCATGTGGGTGGAGCAGACCGCAAACAACCGCGAGGTGCACAAAATACGTCTTGTACCGCTCGGTGAGTTTAACAAGGAAAGGCAGTTTGAACGTGGCATCACCAACTACCCGACCACCGGTGCAGAACTTCACCTCGTTTCCACCTGGAACCTGGAACGGATATTTTCTGATTTCAGTGACGTGTATTACAAGGTCGGCAAACTGAGTGCATTCAAATCAATTGACGTGTTTCTCGATGCATCGAATTTTTTCGGCCGCCATGCCGCCATCCTTGGCCAGACAGGCTCAGGTAAATCCTGGACAGTAACCAGTTTGATCCAGTCCGCTTTGCGTTATATGCCGAATGCCCACATTATTATCATGGACATGCATGGCGAGTACGGTACCAGGCAAACCGACGCTTCAATATCTTCACCATTTCCAGCCCACAAGACGCGTTGTATGGATGCGCTGGAACTGGAAATGCCCTACTGGATTATGACCTTTTTGGATCTGGCTGATTTATTTATCAGCGAGGACGACCCCCATGCCTCGGTTCAGCTTGCATTTCTACGCAACGCGCTTAGCGATCTGCGGATTGAGTCCAACAAACATCTCAACCTTGGCCATATTACGGTTGATTCGCCGGTCTACTTTTCTTTGGAAGAATTGCGCGATAGATTTGTAGAGGCAAACCAGGATACAACTGATTTTGGCAAGACCGAAGGGCCCTTGTACGGAAAGTTTAACCAGTTCCTTGTGCGCATGCATAGCCTGATGAATGACGGTCGCTATGCTTTCATGCTCCAACCAAAGCAACGTACATCGACTGAAACCCTGGTTGACCTGATGCGTGACTTTGTTGGCCTGGGTGATCCGAAGGCCAACGTGACGGTACTGAACCTCAGCGCTGTACCCACCGACGTGGCGCCGATGGTGACTGCGCTGATTGGCCGGATGGCCCTGGAATTCAACTTCTGGAACCCTAAATGCCTGGAGTTTCCGATTTGGCTGGTGTGTGAAGAAGCGCAGCAATACATCCCGCGTGATGAGCACTCCCGCTACAAGGAATCGCGCCGCATCATGGAAAGAATATCCAAGATCGGACGTAAATATGGCGTTGGTCTGTGTGTCGTCAGCCAGCGTCCGGCCGATGTCTCTGAAACCGTGTTGGCACAGTGCGGTACATTCCTATGTCTGCGTATTTCCAACCCCGATGATCAGGATTATCTGCGCTCGATGGTGCCGGATGCCGCACGTGGCACGTTCTCGTCGCTGACCTCCCTGGGCCGCGGTGAGGCGGTTGTCATGGGTGCAGGTGCTCCTATGCCGGTACGTTTCCAGATGAACCTGCCCAACCCGCCACCAAATTCACAAGATGTCGACTTTGCCGGCAAGTGGAGCAAGGGTGGGGAAGAAATTGACGTTGAACAATTGGTCAGTAACTGGCACAGGCAGATTCGCTAAGGCAGCCACTGGATTCACCGGCCTGATCATTGAGAATTGCAATGTACTCACAAATTATCAATTTTTGGTTTGAAGAAATTGACTCTGCCATGTGGTGGAAAAAGGACGATGGGTTTGACGCGCTTTTAGTCGAGCGTTTTGCGGACGTTCATGCCAGGGCCTGTTGTTGTGAGCTATTTGACTGGCGCGTGGAACCGCTGGGTCGATTGGCCGAAATCATGGTCCTGGATCAGTTTTCAAGAAATATGTTCAGGGATTCAGCGCAGGCTTTCGCCCATGATGCTTTATCTCTCGTGCTGGCCCAGCAGGCCGTTGCTGTCGGAGCCGATCAATCATTAAGCCCGGTGCAAAGAAGTTTTCTGTATATGCCTTTTATGCACAGTGAATCATTGTTGATACACGAGGTGGCCGTTGAGCTGTTTCGCGCTAATGGCATCGAGAACAACCTGGAGTTTGAGTTCAAGCATAAGCGGATTATTGAAGAATTTGGCCGCTATCCGCACAGAAACGAATTGCTTGGAAGGGAATCAACGGCGGAAGAAATAGAATTTTTGACCAAACCCGGTTCAAGTTTTTAGACTATTTGCCTACGCAAGACGCCCTGGTGACGAAGGTTGGCTCCACCAGTTGCGATTCGAGATCTTCACCTGCTATCCAATAATATCTTCTGCCGCTATCTGTGCTGTCAGAATACAGCCTGAAAGGAAGGTACCTTCCAATGATTTCAGGCCACTGGCACCACCTCCGCCAAAGCCTGCTGCTTCACCAATGGCATACAGCCCGTCAATTGGGGTATTTTCGTTGCCCAGTACACGGCTGTGGTCATCGGTTTGAATGCCGCCCAGGGTTTTTCTACTCAAAATAAACTCGCGGATGGCAACCAGCGGCATTGCTTTGTCATCAACAATTTTCTGGAACTTGCAGGTCCGAACACGGTCACTTTTCCAGCGCCTGGCTTGTGCAATCTTTCGTAGTTGATCATCGTTATGCAATTTCGGGCCACGATCAATCTGTGCATCATAAGCGTGTACTGCTGCGCTGATATTTTGCAGTGATACTTTGTCATCACCATTGCAGGCGTTCATTTTGTCGACCAGTTCAGCAAGAGATTCCGCAACGATGAAATCTTCACATTGGTTCACCATGTAATCATAGAGATCATGGTTGCCGCGCAGGGTTTCAAAAAGGAACTTAAACAACTTTTTGTCCCTGAAGGACGGGTTGTGCTCAGAACCGGATACGGCAACTTCTTTTAAAGCGATCTTCTTGTTGAGAACCTGCCAGGAATACTGGTCTTCGGTATGGGAAATTGTCTTGCAGATTTCGTGGGTATCAAAACCTGTCACCAATGGCCTCGGCCCGATTCGCTTACCGCGACTATCCAGCCACAAGGCAGACTTTGGTGGCACCAGGCTTATGCCGTGGCCGGGGAAACGGGCTTGCGGGTGGTTGATACCGGCCGCATAGTTCCACATCTTGTCCAGGTGGGTCAGGTTACCGCCGAGACGCGCAACCTCATCATGCATCCGCCCATCGGAATAGGGGTGTGTGCCATTGAGGATGGTTTCGGGTGGCTTGCCCCAGGATTTCATCCATTCCTTTTTGACCCGTTCGATGTCCCCGTTCAACCCGCCGGTGGCAACAATGGTCTTACCTGCTGCAACGGTAAAAGCCTCGCCGCCGTTCTCAAGCACACCTTCACAGCCACTTATGTGACTTCCAGACTGAAGTAGTGCCGTGACATTGTGTTCAAACCTTGTGGTCAGGTATTTCCGGTTTTCCGGTTGGTTTAACCGCGCCACCAGTTTCCTGGTCAGTTCATAACCCGTCCCCCAGACCAAGTGGTAGCGGGGCAGGGAGTTACCGGGACCGTACTCGCCGCGCTCAACCCAGTTTACAACCGGGAAAAACCGTATTCCGCGATCCTTTAACCAGTGGTACACATCGGGCAGGCTGCGGTTGACATAAATCTCCGCCCACTTGCGGGGCCAGATGTCATCATCGGAAAATTCGGCAAAGCTGTGCCAGTCAGACAAGGCGATTTCAGGTGTGTCACGGACACCACTCCTTTTTTGCAACGGCGTTCCGATCAACGCCATGCCGCCAAAGGCCCAGGGGGCGAGACCACCGAAGTTTTCTTCGCTGTCCCGGTCAAGCAACAGTACCGATATTTTCTTTTCGACCAACTCCAGTGCTGCGACGATGCCCGCCAAGCCACCGCCGATAATCAGCACATCGGTTTTATAATTTTCCATGCCCCACTTTAGCTTGAGTGGGCGCCTGTATGCACGTCGTGTTTATATGGTCTCAGCTCACTTTCGCGAGCACCACTGGAAAGTTGCCGTGAGGTACGCCATCGACCTCTTTGAAATCCACGACCAGCAAGTTGCGGTCATTCTCCGCCACATCATTCAATAACTTGTCTTTTTCATTCAGTGCCTCACCGGCGAAATACATCTGCGTGGTAATTTCATGATATCCGCGCCGTGAAACCTTGTAATGAATGTGTGGTGGCCGGGCCCACTCATCATCAACCTTGTATGCACTCGGCTTGATGGTCGTGAATGCATAGCGGCCTTCGGCATCTGTCTTGACCATGCCCCAGCCCTGGAAGTTGGGATCTGTCGGCGCCGTTGCGGGGTCATCTTCATGGTGATAACGGCCATAGGCATTGGCTTGCCATATATCCACCAGTGCGCCTTCCACCGGCTGTCCTTTGTCATCCAGAACCTGGCCTGTCACCCTGATCACTTCTCCTTGTGCGCGGTCAGTGTGTCCTTCGATCAGAGTCAGATCGGTGTCTTTATCGACCTGTTTATGTTTAGGATAAAAAGGTCCTTCGGGGTTGGCAGGGGTGACGGCCACGGGATTTCCAATGGCTGTTGCTGAAATCGCTGTAGCTGCCAAACCAGCGCTTGCGGTGAGCATTGAACGCCGGCTGATTTTATTATTCTCGGTCATGCTTGTGATTCCTTATTGTTAGTGGAAGAAGACACATGGTAAGAATAGTTCACATTCAGGGTTTTTGCAGAGTGGCTGCTAGCGGACACCACGGGCAGTTGTTCGATAGCGCCCGGGGGAGACTTTGAACCAACCGCGAAACGCCCGTCCGAAGTTTGATGGGTCCTGGTAGCCAAGCCGGTAGGCGATACTGGCAATGGTCATGTCCGAGTTCAACAGGTAATCAACCGCCAGGGTTTTACGTACTGCTTCCAGAATCACATGGTAGGAAGTATTGCCGCGTTTGAGGCGGCGAATCAGGGTTCGGGGAGAGACGTGTTGCATGGCGGCGATATCGGCCAGTCCCGGAAATTCATCCGGACGAGCCAGTAGTGCCTGTCGTACTGCAATTTCAGCAGGCAATACGCCTGAAGCAGCCTGTAACTCTTCTTCACATCGCGCGACCAGGTAGCGATGCATGGCCTCATCGAACAGCACACAGGGCTCATCCAGCCACGCGACAGGTATGCTAAGGGTGTGCCCGCTGGCATCGAAGGCCAAACCGGGATGAAAGGTTTTCTCAAGCTGCTCCCGATAGACAGGTGCCGGATTGGCAAATGTGATGAGGGCTTCCTGGATCTCGCGGCCAAGTGGGCGTTCAAGCAGGCCTTGTAAGGCAAGCAAGACCAATTCAACCATGGATGTACGTTCCTCACCCATGTCGATGGATTCATAAAGCCGAATGACAAACCGGTCACCTTCAACCGCGCCGGCCAGCCACACAAAGGGTGCGCGGATACCAATAAACCTCAGCAATACATCAATTGAAGTACGCAGGTCCGGTGCGGTAACCGCCGCAAACCCCAGCGGACCGTGGGAGGAAACGGTCAAACCCTGAGCCACTAATAAGTGCCAGCCAGGACCAAACGCACTGGAAGCATTGGCTAGAACCTTTTGTGTTTGCTCAAAGCTGACCGTAAGATCGCTTTTCAGCAGTTTCTCCAGGTTCAGACCGGTCCCATTCAATAACAATTCAACAGACCAGTTCTCGGTGGCCGCTTGTTGAAGAATGACCTTCAAATAGGCGGCAGGCATGTGCCAGGGCTGAATTTGGTCTTTTATGTTCATAATTCGCTATTTTGTCACTTAATGACTATCACCTGTCAATAACTAATCTGTTGAACACCGGCCAATGCGAGGATGATGGCATGCTTGAATTAGTGAATTGGGGCGTTACAGGCAGATGAAAACATACACTTTTGATGATCCCGAACTGGGTCTTATAAGCTATGTCGATGGCAAGCGTTATCTATGGCTGATAGCTGTACTGTTTCCATTGTTTCCTTTGATCGCCATGGGGTTAATGAACTGGAGTGGGCAGGCGTGGATGTTATGGATACCGCTGATATTTCTTTATGTGTTCATCCCACTACTCGACTATCTGTTTCCCAATGATCGCAGCAATCCACCTGAGCAGATCGTGCCGCAGTTAGAAGCGGATGCCTACTACCGGGTATTGAATCACCTGACGGTTCCATTGCATTTCATAATTCTGATCGCCGGTGCGTGGTTTGTTGCCAATAATGACCTTGGTTGGAGTGGATATCTGGGACTCAGCCTGACGGTTGGCGTGATCAGTGGTTTTGGCATCAATATCGGTCATGAACTCGGGCATAAGAAGGCCCCCATGGACCGGTTGGCTGCACGGTTGGCACTGGCTGTTCCGTTTTACGGACATTTCAACATAGAACATAATGTTGGTCATCACGCCGAGGTGGCCACACCTGAAGATACTGCCAGCGCACGTTTTGGTGAGAGCATTTATAAATTTGCATTGCGGGAAATACCAGGCGGCATCAGCAGGGCGTGGCGACTGGAAAGTAAGCGCCTGCACCGACGTGGTTTTAAAACCTGGAGTTTACGTAATGAGATCCTGCAGTCCTACCTGGTCTCTGTTTTACTTTATGGTGGTCTGATCGTCGCCTTTGGCCTGGTCATCCTGCCGTTTCTTCTGATCCAGACGGCTTTTGCATGGTGGCAATTAACCGGTGCCAACTACATCGAGCATTATGGTCTTTTGCGCCAGAAGCTTGCCAATGGCAGGTATGAACGTTGCCGTCCTCAACACTCATGGAATGCCAACCACATGGCATCCAACCTGATTACCTTCCACCTGGAACGGCATTCCGATCACCACGCTTATGCGGCGAGGCACTACCAGTCACTACGGCATTTTGATGATGTACCGCAGCTTCCCAGTGGCTATTTCGGTATGTTCCTGTTGTCTTATGTGCCGTTTTTATGGCGCAAGGTGATGGATCCGAGAGTGCTGGATTGGGCGAACGGTGATATGAGTTTCGTGAATGTTGATCCAGCCTGGCAGCGTAAGTACGGCTCAGTAACGCCTGATAGCGGCCAGGCTATTTAGTTCCCCGCGTAAGTCAATGTCCCAATAGATTTTGAGAAGTAATAATTGTTGCAGCTTGCTTATATTATAAAAACCTAATATAGTGTTTTTTACAAGCTCTACTGATTGATTATCTTCAACTTTCTACCTGAGGTACATTGCCAGATGCGTTTTCTAACCCGACGACTATTTATTCTGGGTGCACTACTTGCATCTTCCCCCGCCTACAGCGATGTAGTGCTGTTGATCCATGGCTACCTGTCGAATTCCTCGGTCTGGATGCAAAGCGGCGTTGTCCAGACACTGGAGACGGATGGCTGGAGACTGGCGGGAGTGTACTCGGCACATCCCAATGGGCAAGTGTATCTACACTCAAATGATTTACTCGAGGATGAAGACCGGCGGATTTTGATCGTTGATCTTCCATCTGAAGCTCCGCTCCTGCTGCAGGCTGATCTTATTGCGAATGTTGTGGAAGACATCACTGCCAAATACGAGGATGAGTCGATCATCCTGGTTGGACATTCTGCAGGCGGACTTGCGGCCCGCGCAGCTTTAGTGCGCCATGACCTGAAAAGCGTTGATCGCCTGGTCAGCATCGCCAGCCCTCATTTGGGTAGTGACCTGGCTGAAAAAGCACTGGATGTCAGCAGTTTCACAGGCCCCGCCACTATGTTGCCAGGCATGTTCGGAGGGGATATCGCAAGAACTACGCAGCGGTCACAACGATTGTATGCTGACCTCGCCCGGCCAAGGCAGGGCAACCTATTGGGCTGGCTCAACGGGCAAACGCACCCGGATATCAACTGGGATTCAATCATCCATACCGGTTTAAACAGCAATGGCCATGATTCAGTCGTTGCCGCTTACAGTCAGGATATGAATTACATATATTCGCTACGAGGCCAGTCAACTGTGTACCCGATACAGGCTGAACACGGGCTTAATCCAACAGATGCTATAGTACTTAAGGAAATTTTAATGGAGTCAGTATTATGAGTGACCTTTTTTCAGCAGAGTGGATGGCAGGTTTTATGACTGCATGGAATGCGGAACCGGATCTTTCGGATGCACTGGCGAAAATCGATTTTAATTCTGTGATCGGCTATGGCTTCCCGGGGGATGACAGTCCTATAGGTGTTCTAACCGTAGAAAACGGCAAGGCGGTGGCGGGCGAGGCTTATGACGGACAGGAATTGAACTGGGATATACGTTGCAAGGAAGCACATTGGACCAAATGGATGCGTAAACCCCCCGGTATGGCTGGTTTGGGAATGGCGTTTACAACCGGCAAAATGAAATTCGACACGGGTGACTATTTCGCGATGATCAAGGATCCGCGCATGGCTATGCCGTTCATTAAGAGTTTTTCTGTGATGGGCAGGGTATAGGTTTCACAAGAAATCGACAGTAATCAGCGGGACTAACTAAGTTCCAGCAACAGTACGCCATGTGCCGATACTTCAATAGGGCCTTATCGTTGATCCCTGACCTGATCAACCAGTCTCAATATATGGTCTGCATCTTGCTGGTTCTTCCAGCTTCGCCTGACCCAGGCTTCCCAATCATAGTTCTCATTCTTAAGCAGATCAGCAACGGCCAAAGCATCAACAGCTTTGGCACTGTCACCCACGGCAATATAGGCTGCGGCAACGAAGTTGTGGGTTCCCGGCCCCAGCGGGCCACCTCGCTCCTGGTTTCTCAAAAAAGCCCGTAAAGCACTTTCGTAATTGCCGGCCTGGAAGTTAATTACGCCAAGTATATTCAGGTACGGCGTGCGTACGCTGAGTGGATCTAGTCTGAGTGCGGTTTCTGCAAATGTGATTCCCTCTTCCGATTGACCAGCGGCAGATAAGATGAAGCCATGGTAGGTCATCACGTAGGGGTCGTTCGGTGCCAGCTGCACAGCCTTTGCAGATGCGGCTAAGGCCTGTTCAAAATCCTGGCTGACGAGGTATGCGAATGCCTGGGCGCTATAGCTGAGGCCAAAAGATGAATCCAGGCTTTGCGACATCGCAGCCATATCAAGAGCTGTCTGGACATCGCTGGTACTTGACTGGCTGTGGCCAAAAAAGGCCTTGAATGAATGTACATACGCTACCCCGGCGAACCCACCGGCAAAATTCGGATCATGCCGGGTAATTTGCTCAAATGCCCGCAAACTTAGCTCAAGCCGGGCAGGATCACTGGGCGGATTGACCAGGTTCATCGCCTGTTTGTACAAAGACCAGGTGTCCGGGTCAGTATTGAGTCGCTGGCTTGGGAAAAAGTTCTCATCACCCTGCATATGGATCGATAAACTATCGACTACCTGGTGTGAAATCTCGTCCTGTAGCGCCAGTTCGCTGATCATTTCCCGGTCAAAACGCTCGGCCCACAATTGCACACCATTAATGGCGTCATAAAGTTGTGCCGTCACGCGTAAATCCGGTGGGGTGCCCCGTACACTACCGGTCAATACATAGTGGACACCAAGTTTCGCACTGATATCCAGCGGATTGATATCCAGATCCTTGAAAGGCATTACCGAAGTGATTGAAATGACTTCCAATGCTGAAAGGCCGCCAAGATCTGTGATGATATCCTCCGCCAGCCCGTAGGAAATTGAACCATCCGAATCACCATCGACCATATTTCTGAACGGTAGTACGGCAATAATTGGCTTGGAAACAAGCAGGTCGGATGCCAGCACGGGCGATTGCTTTTCTGTGCTGGTGATATAGCGGTTCCAGAAAAAGAAAGTGGCCATCAGGCCCACCAAAATAATGAGTACGATTGAGGCTTTAAACTGAGTGGACCATTCCCTGCCTGGTCCTGCTTTTCCGGATCGTGCTTGCAGTCCTGTCGAATCCTCCGCCATCTCTTCAAAAACTGCGACGTACCCTCCTTTGGGTATCCTGATTCTGACGGGGTCGTTTTTCCCCTCGCCCCGATAGTAGTCGCTTAATCTACGCCGTAGCCTGCCAGCTTCAACTCTGACGATCGTCGTTGACTGGGCTTCGTCCGGGTCTGTTTTATCGAACACATCACAGGCAATGACAACCCCCTTCAGACGCTCACCGTTACCCGCGATTGTCTCGGTCACTATGTATTCCAAGAAACGCTTCAGGCGTGGCATTTCTGAAAAAGCCTGGCTGCTTATCACATTATCCAGTGCCTGCCTGGCGGGGGAGTTATCCGGCATTCGGGGACTGGCAGTGGAGGGAGATGAAGTCATCCACATCATTATACGAACATTGGCTCAATGAATGTAGTTACGCACCAGTTGGACCGTGAGTAACCGTTAGTCACTTACATACTCACCTGATTTCCGTAAAGCTGGTCTGTGATGAAACTGAAATTAGTCAGTACGGATATTCCAGGACCCGTGGTCAGGCGTTTCCCATACCTGGAAACAGAGCTTCACCAAATGGTCATGAAGGATGAAGGTTTCCGGCAACTTTGCCAGGACTACACGGACCTGGTCAGCACCTTGAAACAACCCGGCACCTATTCGGGTGATACCAGGTCAGATTTGCTTGGCCTGAAAACAACACTGGAAGTAGAAATTCTGGAAAAGGTATCCCGTAAAGGGGTGCTATAACGAAATCAGGTTTGTACGAATTCTATTAATTGAGTTATTCGGAGAAAGACATGAGTCAGGATCAGGACACCAGTAATGTTACAGAGAGTCCGGAGTCACAGAGCGCTGTAACCGAAGCACCCACGAGCCCTGATAATATTCTTGATGACCGTGGTCGGCGTACGTTCCTCAAACGTGCGGTGATAGGTGGCGGCGGCGCTTTGCTGGGCGGCGCGGGTGCATATGGCTTCGTCAAGAGCGAACTCAAGGGCAAGCCCATCAGCGACTATCCCCTGATAGATGAAACTATCTTCAGGCCCAAGGATCAGCGTGATACTGTCCTGACCTTCATTCACAGCGAGACATTAGGTAAGCAGCACCCTGAACGCAACATCCAGTACAACCAACTGCAAAACAAAGACTTCAATATGCACACAGGTTTTGCGGATATGTACAGCTTGCCGTGGGATAACAGCAAGCCGGGTTACACGCAGCTCGACCGTGCCATACAGCAAGCAGGTTGGGAGCCTTTGGTGGTGGCTGGCAGCCGTTACGTGGCTAACCTGCAGCCCGATACCCCACTACATGCCTGGGATCAGTCAGCTGTAGTAGATGAGCAGTATCAGTTCGAAAGTGAGAAGCACGCCGGTGATGCCATAAAGAGTGCGGCACGCTTGTTTGGTGCCGTAAAGTGCGGGATCGCCAAACGTGACAAGCGTTGGGACTATGACCCTTTATACGATATAGAAAACAGCAAGGAATTGAGCTGGGAGGAGGATTTCCCCTTTGTTCCAAAGACCGTGATCGTCATGCTGGTACCAATGGATTATGACGCGATGGCAACTGCCCCGGCCTGGACCGCGGACGGCACGGCCGCTGATGGATACACAAAAAGCTCGGTTTTGGCAAACCAGATGGCCAAGTTTCTGCAGGGCCTTGGCTACCACGCCGTTGGCGCGGGTAATGACCTGGGCAGTAGCGTGCCCTACGGAATCATGGCGGGGCTTGGTGAGGGCGGTCGCAACGGCGCGTTGCTGGCGCCCGGTATTGGCCCACGGCACAGAATCTGCAAGGTTTATACAGATTTTGAGTTTGTTGAATACGACAAGCCACACACCTGGGGTATTACCGATTTCTGTAAGAGTTGTGGCAAATGTGCAGAGGCCTGCCCGCCCGGAGCCATTCCGATGATGGAAGACAAGAACGGCGGTTACGGCTTTGAGCCAAGCTACGAGTTTTCAGACGAACCCGGTTACACCTGGAACAATCACCACGGCATTCAGAAGTTCTACAGCGATGCCAAGAAATGCTACAACTTCTGGGTGGAGAACGGTAGCGCCTGTGGTGCATGTATCGCCAGTTGTACTTTTAACGAGCCGGATATGTGGCACCACGTATTCATTATGGGTATCACGCCGAAAACTCCTGGGTTTTTACACGCGTTGATGGCTGAACTTCATCCCAAATTTGGTTATGGCCATACCGGCGATCCTAAGAAAGCTGAGAAATTCTGGAAGACCGGTGAGGGTATGCGCACCAATTCCAATATGAAAAACAACATCGGCACATCAAACAAGAGCTAAGGAGGTACGTTATGGAACTTGCACAATGGTTTTTCATGGGTGTACTTTTCACCGTTGGTGTTTTTGGCCTGACCTACCTGTCCCTCAGGGTGCAGCTTAAATGGTATACCTGGGGCAGCCTGATTACAGGTATCTTATTGATATTGTTTGGTATTGGCTGGGCGGGCGCCTCGTTCCTTGAAGGTGTTCCCCAATCCGGCTCCATGGCCCTGATGTTTTTCTGCGGTGGCGGGCTAATTTTGATGTTACTCACCTGGCGTTACCTGGTGGCACCTGAGTTTGAGCAGTGAGGCCGCTGGCGCCAGCCTGCTGAAAATGAGTCATACCAGATGACAGATGTGATCAACATCAAGCCACCATCGGGAGAGCTTCCTCTAGAGGATTCAAAAGGCTTTCCCTGGCGAGGGCTCATTGAAGGTTTAGCGTGGGTGGCGCTGGTCGTGGCGTTTATCGTCGGGCAGATAGCAAGCAAACCTGACTACCCGGGCATGCTTAAGCACGCACTGCCGGGTGAGATACTGGTCCGGTCTGAGGTCAATTCGAGCCTGCCGGTTGTCTACCGACTTGAGGGCAGTGAAGACGTTGTCATCATGGCCGAAGGTGATGGCTATGGCGGACCACTGGTCGTTGGGGTTCGGGCACGGCGCACGGAAGACGGTGGTCGCCTGGCCGAGGTACTGCTGCTGTCGCACAAAGAAACACCCGCTTTCATGGAACGACTGCAACGCGGCAATTTTTTCCGGCAATTCGGTGGCAAGGATGTTTCCGATAACTATATTGTGGATGGTGATATCGATTCGGTGACCGGCGCCACGGTTTCGGCCAAGGGGTTTTCTTCAGCGGTCCGTGAGGCAGTCCACCTTGGCGCAATCAATCACCTCGGCTTAAGTCCGACCTGGCAGCAACCGTACTGGTCGCCCGGCCTTAACGAGATTCTATTGGTAGTATTGTTCATGCTGGCATTCATTGCCGGTTACCGGAAAGATAAGCTTGCGAAAATGGCCAAATATGCTGTTACGGTTGGTGCATTGGTATTCGTCGGTTTCTACGCAAATATATCTCTGAGCCTGGCAAATATTGCCGGTATTTTCATGGGCTACATTCCCAGCCCCAGTGAACACCCCATGTGGTGGATCATGATACTCGGTGTATTGGGCAGCATCGCCTTTCTGGGTCGCAACATCTATTGTCAGCAACTTTGCCCATTCATGGTGGTACAAGATCTGGCCCAGAAAATCAGTGGTGTGAAATTACGCATCGACGGCCGTTTCCAGAGACGGGCACGGACATTAATTTTCTCCCTGAGCTGGGTCGCCCTGATGTTGATTTTCCTGTCCGCACATCCAGCACTGGGATCTTATGAGCCATTCGCGATGATGTTTTCACTTGAGGGCATGGGAAT
>Ga0164313_10000807_pt1 | contig 26385 bp, 20 predicted proteins | sample GuaBasSedimGuay4_FD_113735 | JGI IMG/M metagenome (GOLD analysis project Ga0164313, IMG submission 113735) | Subseafloor sediment microbial communities from Guaymas Basin, Gulf of California, Mexico - Guay4, Core 4569-4, 0-3 cm | ecosystem: Environmental > Aquatic > Marine > Hydrothermal vents... | reverse complement strand
TGGACTACTCAAATACCAACTCGATCACGGTGTACTCCTTAAGACAGTCGAGGTTGAACTTGACCGTGACTCTCGATAGAACGAAGTCGCGGGCAGCGTCCAGGGGCATGGGACACGGTCGATTCGGATCATGGGCCAGAACATTCGCCAATCGGCGACTCGCGAATTGTTCCGGGAGCCTGATCTCTATATCAATGATTTTCTCTGAGAACGGGGAGTATGGTATTTGGTCTTCATGGTTTACCCCCTCCTCCGTCAGATTTTCCAGCGTGTTCGAAGCGTTGAGCAGATGAACAACCAGGGCCGAATCGTCCCTTGAGGAAAAAATTGTCGCGAGAACGTCCTCCGGCAGGCCTGCCGCGGAAAGGATCTTATCTCCCGGGATAAACGAGGCGATAAATCCGGCCAACTCCTTCAGCTGCTTCCTGTGCCCGGTGGAAAACGATTCATATTTCGTCTTCTTCACTTTGGCGTCCGCATCAAAACGCATCTGGTTTATACCCCTCAACGGAGGGGCCTTTATTGAATCACTGGTCAGGAATACAATTCGTCCCTGATCCATAGGCACTGTACGGTTCTCCGCGTCGGACCAGATATCCTGCAACCCGAGCAGCGAAGACAGAGCATTCTCCGACCGGTCATTTCCATTGTATCCGAGCGAACCGCTCTTTCCTCCCCAGATTACGGTTCCACCATTTGAAGCGAATTCTCTGAACGCGACGATTTCACCATCGCTCAACACCGCTACATCCGGCAGGACAATCAGATCAAAGCTGGCGGCGCTATCAATCTCATCGGCCAGAAGAAGGTCAAAGGGAATATTGTTCAACAGACAGGCCTGGATCCAAGATGTTGTCCACACGTCGGTCGAGTCTTCATAATTGTAATATAACTCCCGGTTGCGCTTCGAATCGAAAAAGGCGAGCCGGGCGATCTTTTTTGGATTTTGCAACAGCCGTCTGTTTTTATACTCAAACTGACGCAGCCTCGCTTCGGTTTCATTGCCGGTATTTCCTTCATCCGTGCCAAGATACTTTGCACCCCAGCTCATGGCCGAAGCCCAGCAGAAAAGCGTGGTATCCGGTCGATCCGGATAGAACATGACCATCGGTGGAATATCCCGCACACGGCCCAAGGCGTGGCGATGTGCCTGCTCGACCGCCCAGGCAGGCCACGAATAACGGATGATGGTCGAATAACAGGACTCCTGAAAAACCCAGTCCAGTTCAGGCAAGGTATCGAGGGCGTAGGCGCTCGGGTTGCGGTTCAAGACCGAAGAACAATAATTTGGGCGCAATAGCCGCAGCCCCATCCCTTCATAGTGATCCTTCACCGCCACGTGAAAATTCTCGATCGATCGAAATCGAAAATCCAACCAGGCCAGGAATAGAGGATTCTTGGGGTTGGCCATGAAGCGTACCCAAGGTTGGCCATTGTCCGGAAGCTCGAGACCGGTGTTTTCTGCGAAGAGGTTGCGGCAATATTGGCAGGTGCAGGCGTTGTCATAGGGGTCGGCCCCAATCCACTGAACATCATCGGTCATGATTCCGTCGACCCCCGTGTCGTAGACGCTCTCCAAGTATTTGAAGTAGGCCCGGCGGAAATGCGGGTTGTTGAAGCACATTGAAGAGGCGTGATAACTATTGGGGCGGAATCCTCCAACCGCACCATCGATCTGAATCATCTCGGAGCGCCGGATGTCATCAATCAGAACGGGATCCCCTTGCGCCGATTTGATCAGGTCAGGCCAGGATTCGATGCTGGATTGCCTCACTCTGAGAATGTCCTTCAGATAGGCCAGATCGGCGTCGTTTCCCAGAAAGTAACTCAATTCCGAGGAGTGGTGCTCTGTGACCAGAATCCCATGTTTGTGACAAGCGCGCACCACTTTTTCCAGAGTTTCATTGAGCAGGCTCCAATAGTCGCGAAATGACCAGCGGAAGTGGGTGCAGCTGAATGTTATGACATGATTGACGCCACCGTTCGCCAGCTGTTCCGCCTTGAATTCCAGATCTCTCTCGGTGTCGTGGAATATTTCCTGGTCATTATACCAGAAGAACGCGAATTGCGTTTCCCACGGATCGATCACCGATGAGCCAAGGGTTGTCTTGTATGTGAGTTTATTCATTTCCGATCCTTTCTGTCCGGTTGCAGACCATAGAGTTTTGATAGACTGTGCTTAAAAGCACCCTCTTTTCAAACGACATACCTTGGGGCTCTTGATCCAACCGTTTCAAAAGAACCACAGAGGACACAGAGAGCACAGAGAATCCAGGCAACCTCACCCTTCCTGCCTCTGTCCTCTACTGGTAAAAAATAAACAACACTTTGTATCGTCACTCTCAGTGACCCTCTAAATTTTGCTATACTATGACTTAACTTATAGGGATACAAAATGTTACGGATAATCTAGTTTGGTTTTATGAGACTATGAAGTTAAGACAGCCTCTTAGGTAGGGCTGGACGTCCCCGGCCAGCCGTTTCGGAAGATTGCGGGGAACATCCACATATCTACCCGTGCCGAGCGAAGCGACTTTTCTCATTGCCCGAATCTCCGCCGGAGTGTGAGGGTATGAGAGGCATCAGAAAAGGGTAGGCACCCGCCACCTGTCAGGGCGACAACCGTTCAATCCGCCAGGTTCCGTTTTCCGCCCGGGTGTAGCGAAAGCGGTCGTGGAGGCGACTTGGGCGACCCTGCCAGAATTCGATCGAATCGGGTGCCACCCGAAATCCACCCCAGAATGGCGGAACCGGTACAGTCTGTCCGCGGTATTTTTCCATCAGCGCGGCAACCCTCTTCTCCAGCGTGGCCCGGGTTTCAATGACCGAGCTCTGCTCTGAGGCCCAGGCACCGACCTGATTGCCGATCGGTCGCGAGTAGAAGTAGGCTTCGGTTTCCTCCTGTGTCACTCGGGAAACGGTTCCCCTGATCTCGACCTGGCGTTCGAGTGGAGTCCAGGCGAACAGCAATGAGGCGTAAGGGTTTTCGGTCAACTGCTGCCCTTTGCGGCTCTGGTAGTTGGTGAAGAAGACGAATCCGCGGGAATCGACGCCCTTGAGCAGGACCGTGCGTGTGGCGGGGCGACGGTCGCTGCCGGCGGTGGCCAGGATCATGGCGGTGGGATCGGCAATACCTGCCGAAATGGCGTCCTGAAACCACTGGTCAAACTGTCTGGTCGGATCGGCAGCCAGATCCGAACGGTCGAGGCTGGACAGCTTGTAGTCGCGCCGCATGTCAGCCACCCTCACCCCGGTTCCCGTGATGGCTTTCCATATGGGAAGGGCAAAGGGGATGTAGAAGAGGAACGAAGCGACCTTGCTGCGGGTGGAGGGTTTCATCGTGAACGATCGGGACTCAACCATGTGTTGCCGGCCCAATCAAGCCGGACGACGTCGAATGTCCATGCTCATTTGATCGCATGGAGCTTTTCAAAACGATCTCTTTCGCCGGGCAGACCGGAGAACCTTTATTTGGTTGTAACCCGCCGGTTGGTCGGAAGTAGTGTAGGGCGTACCCCGTCTCAATCTGTGAGACGGGTGGCTGGGAGAGTGTGCCTATGAGTTTTCTGGAAGTGAGTGAACTCGCCAAGGCCTACGGCGACCTCGATGCGGTCGACGGTGTGGGCTTTCATGTCGCGCGCGGGGAGATCTATGGGTTGCTCGGACCGAACGGGGCCGGGAAGACCACCACCATTTCGATGATCTCGGGGCTCCTGAAGCCGGACTCCGGCAGTGTTCAGGTCGATGGAAAGGAATTCTGGTCGGACCCGGTTTCTGCCCAGCGAAAGATGGGGGTCGTGCCCCAGGAAATAGCCCTTTACGAGGAATTGTCGGGTCGGGAAAACCTGGAGTTCTGGGGTCGCTTGGCCGGGCTGTCCAAGGGCGATGCCCGTTCCCAGGCCGGTGTCCTGCTCGAATCGCTGAACCTGAGCGAACGGGCCAGGGACCCGATCAAGAAATACTCGGGCGGGATGAAGCGCCGCATCAACCTTGGGTGTGCCCTGATGCACCAGCCGAAACTCCTTTTGCTGGATGAACCGACCGTCGGTATCGATCCCCAGGCGCGAGCCAATATCCTCGGTTTCATCAAGGGATTGGTCGATGACGGGACCGCGGTGCTCTACACCACCCACTATCTGGAGGAGGCGGAGGAACTCTGCGATCGGATCGGGATCATCGATCATGGCCGGATCCTGGCCGAAGGCACCCTGGACGAGTTGAGGAAACGACTGGGGGGCGACCAGGTTTTTGTGCTCGAAGGCGAATTCGAAGGCGTGGATCCGGACGCATGGCCGGGCTTTGGCGACCAGTTTACGATCATCCAGGAAACAGCGCGGCAATTGACCGTTACTCCCCGATCGGAACGGCATCCTTCGGAGTGCCTGCGGGAGCTCCTCGATCTTCCGATTACGGTCGAGAACGCGACCGTGAAAAAACCGACCCTGAACGATCTCTTTCTTCAACTCACCGGCCGGGAACTGCGCGAGTAGGCGATGATCGGCCACCTGCTCAGGAAGGACCTGCTGAGGGTGCGGCGCAATCCGCTCCCTTACCTGATCCAGCTTGCGATTCCGATCTGCATCACGGCGTTGATCGGATTGGCGTTTGCACCGAAGAAGAGCGGGCAGGCCGTGGCCGCGATCAAGGTCGCCATCGTGGATGAGGATGAAACGATCCTGAGCCAATTCTTCAAGGGGGCCTTCAATCAAGGGGAAGGCAGCCAGTTCATCGATCCCCGGGTGGTGGGCCGTGAGCTGGCGATGGAGCTGATCGAGGCCGACAGGATCAGCGCGGTCGTCACCATACCGAAGGGCTTTACCGCGGCCTACCTGGAGGCGAAGGTGCCGCCGCCCCTCGAATTGATCAAGAATCCCGCCCAGTCCTTTTACCCCGCCATCGTCGAGGAAATGATGGGGGCGGCCGTCGAATTGCTGAACGCACTCACCCGGACTTTTGGCGGGGAGTTGAAGGACCTGCTCGAGCTGATCGACCTGGCGGAGGGCGAACGCGTCAGCATGCTGGGCACGGCATCGCTCCTGATCCGGCTGGAGGGCGTTTTCGTGCAGGTGGAGGACTTACTTTTCCCACCTCTGATCACCTACACCAAGGAGGAGCGTCTGAAGGAGGAAGAGGAAGCCGGTCCCGGATTCAGCATGTTCAGTTTCATCCTTTCGGGCATGACCGCGATGTTCATGCTCTTTCTCGGATCAATCGCGATGAGTAACAGTTTGTTCGAGGAGATCAAACGGCACACCCTGGCACGAACCCGCACCTTGTGCCCGAGCGTCATGCCCATCGTGGTTGGCAAGATGCTGTTTGCCGTGGTCATTGTGTTGCTGTGTGCCGCCATCCTGCTTGGTGGCGGGGGATTGCTTTTCAATATCTCCTGGCAGAATCCACTGCCCATCGTCGTCCTTTGTGTGGCTTACGCCGTATTCAGCGCCGGCCTGATGGCATGTGTGGCGGCACTGGCCGGTGACGAACAGAAGCACGCCGTAGTCGCGAATATCGTCGTTTTCAGCCAGGCCTTTGTCGGGGGAACCATGGTGCCCGTGCAGGCGCTTCCGGCGCTGATCCGTGATCACATCAGCCCCTACCTGCCCCTTTATTGGTTCGCCGGATCGGTTCGTACCCTGGAAAACGGGGTGGGGGATGTCTCCTGGATCATGGCCGGCGCCAAACTTGGTCTGCTCGGCATGGTCCTGATCTTCCTCGCGGTCACTCTGCTGGATCGTCTGATCTCCAAAGGAGGCAAACCTTGAAGAACATCTTCGTGATCGGCTTCTTTGACCTGAAGCTCCTGCTCAAGCAGAAGACCGCATTCATCTGGCTGTTGGTCATGCCCCTGGCTTTTGTCGCCGTCATCGGCATAGCCAACCGGGGGGGCAGAGACAGTCCCGGCAATCCCACCCCCCGGGTATTGATCGATAATCTGGATACCGGTTTCATGGGCACACTCCTGATGGAGGAACTCAATGCCCGGGGCTTGCAGCTGGCCGGCGAAAGCGAACGGGACGAGGCTGAACGGGGCATCGCCATACCGGCAGGCTTTACGGATGAAATACTGGCCACGGAACAGGTGAAGCTTTCCTTTTTCAAACTGCAGGGCAGCGCCGGGCCGCCGGCCGCCTTGATCGAGGTTCGGCTGGTAAGAGCCCTGGTCGGCCTCAATTCAGCCCTGGTCGAGTTCGTGCTGAAAAACCCGCCGGGAACAAAGTTTTCGGAGGACGGGTTGCGCGAACTGCTCCAGAGGGAGGATCCGGTTCAGTTGGACGCGCAGTTCGCCGGGAGGAATCCCATACCTGCGGGTTACCAGCAGTCCCTTCCCGGAATCCTGGTCATGTATCTCCTGATCAACCTCCTGAGTTTTGGCGCGATCAGCCTCACCATCGAGCGACGGGAAGGTATCATCAGACGTCTGGCCGCCTACCCGGTGCGACCTTTGGAACTGGTGCTCGGAAAGATCTTCGGTCGCTTCCTGGTCGGAGGGGTGCAGATCTTGTTTCTCCTGGCGGTCGGACAACTTTTCCTGGGGGTCAAGGTGGGTCATAACCTGCCGCTCATCCTGACCACCCTGGCGATCTACAGCTGGATGTGTGCGGCGCTGGGAGTCTTGATCGGCGCGGTCAGCTCGAGTCCGGACCGTACGCTCGGTATCTCAATTGTGGTTGGCATGGTGATGGCGGCCTTGGGCGGTTGCTGGTGGCCACTCGAGATCGTGGGCGATACCATGCGCGCGATCGGAATGTCCCTTCCGACCGGCTGGGCCATGAGTGCCATGCACCAGTTGATCAGCTTCGGGGGTGGATTTGCCCAAGTCGACTGGCAGATGGCCGCTCTGGCCGCTCTCGGTCTGGTGGTCACCTTGCTTGCGGGCCGCTTCCTCAGATACCAGTAGTGCGGATTCACAGCTGCCGTTTCGGCTGGGCGAGCGTGCAACGCGACGGGGGTATCGAGCAGGTACTGTCCAGGATCGTGACCTGATTCCAGTTCACCTGCGGGTACCTTGGGGGCACATCGTGAGAACTAGCCGGTTTCCGGGTTACCATCCAAAGGCTCCGGAGGGTCCTTGCGTTTGTGATGCCGATAAAGCCAGCGGGCGATTGCGGGCAGCAGAAAGATCGCCCCCAGCATGTTAACGATGAACATGAAGGTGAGCAGAATGCCCATGTCGGCTTGGAATTTCAGTTCGGAGAAGATCCACATGCTGACGCTGGCGGCAAGGGTCACACCGGTGAAGACGATGGCGGTGCCCGACATGGCATAGGCGTTGAGCAGGGCTTCCTCGAAGTAATCGCCGCGCTTGAGACGGCTTTCGAGACGCGAAAACAGGTAGATGCCGTAATCGACTCCGATGCCCACGCCGAGGGCGGCCACGGGCAGGGTATAGACTTTCAGGCCGATGCCCAGGATCGCCATGAGGGCATAAGACAAGACCGAAACGAGCATGAGTGGCAGGACGATGCAGAAGGCTGCTCGCCAGGAGCGGAAAGTAAGCATGCACAGAACGATGATACTGGCGAAGACCCACATCAGCATGGGGAACTGAGCGGCACGGACAACCTGGTTGGTTGCGCTCATGACCCCGATATTCCCGGTGGCCAGGCGGAACCGGTGTCGATCGCTGTCGTGCGCGGCGCGGAATGCGTCGACCGCGGCGATGACCCGGTCGATTGTCTCGGCCTTATGATCGGCCAGGTAGATGTTGACCGGCAGAACGCTGCCATCGGCATTGAGCAGGCCGGTGGAGGTTTCGATCGGCGTGACCGACAGGGCGAGGGTCTGCGGGGCGCGCGGGAGCATGCGCCACTTGAGGCTGCCTTCGTTCCAGCCGGCATTGATCACCTTGGCGACGGAGGCGATGCTCAGGACGGATTGAACCCCTTCGACGTTGGCCATGTGCCAGCCGAAGCGGGCGATCATATCCATGACGTCGTGCTCAATGCACCCATCCGGCACTGTTTCGACAATGACGGTCAGGACATCCACTCCGACGGAGAACTTCGAGGTGATGACCGCGGCGTCCAGATTGTAGCGGGAGTCCTGTCGAAGCTCCGGCACGCCCGAGTCGAGGTCGCCGATCTGCACGTCCTGCGATTTCCAGAGCCCGAAGGCAAACAATGCCACGGCCACGGCAATGATGGCCAGGGAGGGACCGGGATTGGTGATCCTGTCCAGGCGGTTCCAAAGAGGGCGCAGATGTTCGCCGCGGGACTGGAGTTTTTCCACGTTGTGAGGCGGCAGCTTCACGTAGGACAGGAGGACTGGCAGGAGAAAAAGATTGGTCGCAATGATCATGGCGACGCCGAGACTCGCGGTGATTGCGAGCTCACTGATAATGCCCACGTCGATCCAGAGTAGGGTGATGAACCCGATGGTGTCGGTGGCGAGCGCAAGACCTCCGGGGACAAGCAATTGCGAAAAGCTGTTCCGGGCGGCCCGGACCGATTCGTGTCCGAGAAAGATTTCGGCGCGGTAGGCTCGAATCATCTGAACGCCGTGACTGACCGCGATCGCGAAGATGAGGAACGGCACCAGGATCGACATCGGATCGATACCGAAACCGAGCAGATTCAGCAGGCCCAGCTGCCAGATCACTGCGATGGTCGAGCAGGCGATTGCCAGAATGGTGAATTTCCAGGATTGGGAAAAAAACCGGACCAGCAGTGTGGTCAGGAGGACTGAAATGAGAAAGAACAGGGCCACACCAGACGCACCGTCGCTTACGTCGCCGATTATCTTGGCGAATCCGATAATATGAATGCCGATATGAACATCCGCGTTGGCATCCTGGATCTTCGCCCGGATTTCCGATTCGAGGTGCTTGGCGACTTCTATATAGTCGAGCTGCTCTCCGGTGGTCGGGTCGATCTCCAGAAGCTGTGCAACGACCAGGGCTCCCGTGAAATCACTGGCAACCAGCTGTCCGACCTTGCCCGATTTGACGATGTTCTCCCTGACGATTTCCAGGTATTCGGGTGTGGGTTGAAAATCCGCGGGAACAATATTCCCGCCGGCAAAACCATCTTCCACCACCTCGATGAAACGGGCGTTCGGGGTGAAAATCGAAGTGACCGACGTACGGTCGATGCCAGGCACGAAGAAGATATCATCGGTCAGCTCCTTCAGGATCTTGAAAAACCCCGGTGTGAAGATGTCACCCTCCCGGGCGACCAATGCGACCGCGACACGATTGGCCCCGGCAAACTGATCCTGATATTCCAGAAAGGTCTGGATGTACTCGTGTTTGAGGGGAAGCTGCTTGGAAAATCCGGCGTCAACTTTCAAGTGAAAGGCGGACCAGGTCATCCAGGCAGTCAGGATGGCAAAAAGGGTGATGACCGCGCCCCGATGGGCGAAGATGATCCGCTCGAAGAATGCCTTGGTGGTGCCTGCCATCAATCGAATGAAATCAGGTTCATGGCATGGGGAGACGCCGAACCCCATCGGCTCCGGCGTAGATCAGGTGTTCGGGCCCGGACTCAAGCAATTCCGCGGTGGCCGTCAATGAATCGGGTTTTTCTGTGGCGAAGGTCTCCCCGCCGTCATCGCTTACGAAAACCCATCCTCCGAGACCGCTGAGAACGATCTTTCCCGATTCACTTTCGAGCCCGCTCATCAGAAGGACTTCATGCTCGATCGCAACCTGCCTCCAGGTCACAGCCTGGTCATCGCTGACGAACACATGACCACGCAACCCGTGGATCAGCCAACGTCCATTGGAGAGCTCAAAGAAGCCGTAGAGTGAACCCTCATAAGGGGAGTCGATGGGCGCCCAGGTTCTGCCGTCGTCCTCGGAGTGCGCGAGGGTGCCGCTTTCGCCTGCCAGGAGGATCCGGCCGTTCGATGTGCGGGTGAGGCGGTTTATATGCATGTCCTCTTCGAGCACCAGTCGGATTTCCCAGGAGGCGCCGCCGTCGGTGGATTCGCAATACAGGCCATAGGCGCCGACGGCTATGATGTGGCGCCGGTTGACCGCCAGGAGGTCGAGAAACGAATCATCTTTCGTCGTGGGTGCCTCCACCCGGTTCCATGACTCGCCTCCATCGTGTGTCACCAGCAGAACGCCACCGTGTCCTCCGGCCCAACCGTTGTTCGGATCGGCAAACGCCACGGAAGTCAGCATGGATTGGACTGGAACCACCGCCTGGCGCCAGGTCGCCCCCTCATCGTCGGAAAGCACGACAATCCCCCGGTCGCCGACCGCCACAACCCTCGCGCCGACGCGCGCCAGATCCAGCAGCATTCCCGCAGAGGCCAGTCGGGAGGCAGGGGCCGGCTGATCGATGGCTGCCGGGGCGGGCTCAGCGGGGCTCGCGGTTTGCAGGAACAGGGCTCCATGCAAACCGGCCGCGATGGCGACCATTGCCGCGAATTGTCGTGATCTTGCCACTCTGTTCAGCGCATGCCCTGGCGGCGTAGGGCCGACGGAGTGTAGTTATCCGGTTTGCGGCCGAGCGCGAAGTCATACATTCGGGATTCGTTGTCCAGCCCGATCGCAAGATAGCGACCGGCCAAAAGATCGACATGAGTTTCGAGTGTGGTCCAGAAGGTGGGCTCGTCGTAGTAGTTGATACAGTGGCCTTCAGAGACGCGCCAGATATCGCCCCGGGTATCATACTGGTCGACGCTGAGAATCTGCCAGCTGTCCTCGTCGATGTAGAACGTGCGGCGTGAGTAGATGTGGCTCGTGCCCTCCCGCAACCTGGCGTCCACCACCCAGACCCGGTGAAGCTCGTACCGGGTGAGGTCCTGGTTGATGTGCAGCGGGGTGAGGATCTCCTTATAGCGGAGCTTGTCGCTGTGCAGCCGGTAGGAGTTGTAGGGAACAAAGATCTCGCGTTTCCCGAGCAGTTCCCAGGAATAGCGGTCGATGGCCCCGTTGAACATGTCGAACTGGTCGCTGGTGCGCATCCCGTCGGCGGCGGTGCCGGGATTGTCGTAGGCGACGTTGGGCGCCCGGCGGACGCGGCGTTGGCCGACGTTGTAGACCCATGCCTGTCGTTGCGCGGAGACCTGATCGAGTGCCTCGTGCACCAGGAGGATCGAACCGGCCAGGCGCGCCGGGGACAGCACCTCCTGCCGAAAGAAAGTCAGCACATTGGCCAGCTTGTCTTCGGTCATGTCCGGGAGGTGGTAATTCATGAGAAACTCGTCGGAGAAGGTGACCAGCGAGTAGGCCCCCCGGCGGGTGGGCGCCGCCTGGGCGATCGATCGACCGACCGAAACACCGCGGTAGCGAAGCAGGTGATTCCAGATGACTTCCTGGCCGTTTTCGGGAATCGGGAATGGTATGCCGATGACCGCGCCCTCGACGGCGTTGCCCTCATTGGCGAGTTGAGCCGTGGCCGCGACCTTCCGGGTTGCCGCGTAGATGCGTTCGGGAAACGAGGCACTGCGACGGGTTGGATAAACCGGCATCCGGTAGGTCTCGTAGGTTTGGATGAGAGCTCGGTGTCCGGCCGTGAGCTGGTCGGCGTGCTGGACCATGGAAGACTGGTCGATGGTGAAGAGCACGTCGTCCTCCGCGAATGGATCCGGATGGTGCATGCCGGGCTCGTAGCCGGCCGGCGGTTCGGTGATGCCTCCGGTCCATGCAGGGATGGTTCCGTCGGCATTGCCGGCCTTTTCCGCTCCGAGCGGTGTAAGGTCTTCTCCGAGTCGAGCGATCTCGTCAGCCGGAATGGCGGCGTGGCCACCATACCCGAGTGCGGCAGCGATGAAAACTGAAGTGAGGACTGGGCGGAGCGACATAACAGGATGAAGGCGTGAGGGTTCGTTAGAAGGAGTATTTGATCGTGGCCGAAGCGAAGTCGCGGTCGGCGAGGAGGTTGTAGACATCCGCGCCAAAGTAGTTCGTGTAGCGGAATTCCAGCTCCCAATCATTGAGGTAGGTGAACCGGAGGCCCGCGGTGAGCGACATGCGCCCGTCGATGAAATTTCCGAGTGGCCGGGGTGTATTCCCGCCGACATTGTGCGAGAAAGCGAGAAGCGGTGACATATTTGCGCCGAAGAATGCATTCGTATAGTCAAGTCGAGTTACGATCTGGTAACCCCACGAGGTTCGATCTGCGAAGGCGAAAGCGGGGGTCGCGGCGTACTGGCCGTTGCCCGTATTGTCCATCGCTTCCTGGCTGCCGCTGGTGAACGTGCCGGCCCCGTCAAAGCGGAGGGTTTCCTTGTCGGGGAGGCCCGGCACATGGGTCACTCCAATTTCGCCCAGGAGCACCCATTGGTCGGCTCCCAAGGTGGGGCCGAATACCTTTGTCGCCGTCACCTGCGCCTGCCAGACGTTTTCCCTTTCGTACCCGGGTATGTAGGTTTCGAGCTGACCCAGGAAATTGCCGATCTGGTTGTTCGCGCCGAAGGCGGGGTGGATGGCTGAAAGGGCGGCGAAGAGCAGCTCGATATCATCGACCTGGAGCGGCACGCCGACCTTGTAGGAGAGTTCGCCCTGCAGGGACACGCCGGTCGAACCGAGTGAGGTGTTGAAGCTCGCACCGTATAGCTGGATGTCCTCCGGATACTCGATGAGGTACTGCGCGGTGGCCGCCGATTGGAGAAAGGCAATCGACTTGGCGCCATCGATTGCCGCCTGGCTCTGTGGCGCCTGGAGCACGGCGAGCTCCTCCGGTGTGAGGGCACCGGGACCGCCGATTGTGTACTTGGCAAGAATTCCGAAAAGCTGGCCCGCCGCGGCCGATGCCTGTTCCGGCGGGAGGCCCGCCTTTGTGAATACGATGGTCAGCGGGCCCGTGAGATTGGGGTTGATGGGTTCGGACGGGGTCACGGCGCTGATATTGGGCAGCCGGCTGTGGTAGTTGATGAAATAGAACCCGAATTCGGTCGAGTTGAGGCCCGGCACGAAGACGCGCGCGGCCAGACCGAACTGTCCCGAATCCGAAGGGTAGGCATCCTGACCCCGCGGAACGAAACCGAGCGGGCTGTCGTCGGGAATCGAGCCAAAACCAAGATAGACCTGCGAACCGCTCCGACCGGCAAAATCGTTGGTTGAGTAGTAGGTGCCGGGCGGGTCGATGACCGTCTCGCTCCAGCGGAATTGGTAGAAGGCCTCCAGGGTGATGTCCTCGGTCACGCCGTAGGAGGCGGAGATCATCGGGATGGGGACCAGGGCCTCCTTGAGTTCGGCCCCGGGCACGCGGATGCGGGAGACATCGATGGGGTTGATCACGTTGATTCCGTTCTGGATGAACGTGCTCTCACCCCAGTTCAGGACCTGGGCGCCCAGTCGAATGTCGAGAGGCGATGTCCCGATGTCGAATTGCCCGACGACAAAGGCGTCGAGTATACGAACGTCCGAGCCCACCTGCTCGAGGGCTGCGTCGCTCAATGGAGTCCGGGCGCGGTCGCTGTTTTCATTCTCGAAATCGTAGAAGTAGTAGGCCCGTCCGAACGCTCTGAAGCGACCGTAGTTGAGCTCGAGATCGCTCGTGCCCTTGACGATGAGAGAATTGATCCCGCTGTGGTAGTTCAGGTTGCCGTCGTCGGCGTTGACCGAGTCCTGCAGGCCTCCGGAGGCGGTGCCGTAAAATTTCCGGTCCGGGTCGCTCAGGCGGGAACTGACGCCCAGGGTCAGCGTCGTATCAAGGCTGCCTTTGACCTCGCCCAAGTCGAAAAGGAAGGCCGAAACTTCCGTTGTTACAGCGCTCAGGAGCAGGGCCAGCAATACCGCGATGCTACGATGGAGGTTCCATCGAGCTTTGATAGGGGAACAGGCACTCATGGGCTTTGAGGGTCAACACCGGACAACAGGTGTCATGGAAGGAGTTTGGATACGGCTCTGAAGTAACGAAGAGTTTGCCGTTGGGCAAGACGCAAGTACCCCGGGATGAGAGTTTTACCAGACGGATTGTCCCGTGGGAACCACGTAGGGCCCGGTGACTCCGGTCCCCCGCCTGTCTGGCCGTTGCCTCAGGCCGGCGAGAAATCCCGCCTGTGCAGATCCGCCACCTTTCGAAGTTCGTCTTCGGAGTAGGTGGCGGCATCCGAAGCAGCGGCTCCGTCGCGCAGTTCATCGACATTCTTGGCCCCGGTCAGGGCGAGTGAAACTTGGGGTTGGTCAAGGACCCAGCGCAGCGCGGCTCGAGGCAGAGTGGGAACATCGTCCCGGACCAGCACGCCCTTGAGTGCCTCAGCATAGCCGGCCCGTTCGACGATCTCCTCCCTTGAATACCGCGCATTGAGGGAACCCTCGGGGAAGATCGTATCCCCAGTGATGGCACCGCTGAGGAAACCGTTGGCCAGGCATTCCCGGGCGACAATCCCGATGCCGGCCGCACCCAGATCGTTGATCAGGGGCAGGGCCTCGCGGTTCATCAGGCTGAGGACGACCTGAATGACGTCGATCTTGCGATCCCGGGCCCATTCCCGGGCCATACCCTCGGTGTCTTTGAACAGGGAAATCGAGTGGCCGACCGCGCGAATCTTCCCGGCCTGCTTCAGATCGTCCAAGGCGGCCCAGACATCGTCATCGATCTCATGGGGGCCGAAGGGCGAGTGAAAAAAGAGGATATCGATTCGATCGGTGCCGAGCCGCTGGAGGCTTTCCTCGACCGATTCCCGGGCCCGCCGGCCGTTGAAATGCGCGCCCTCCATCGACGGGTTTCGGCCGAACTTGGTTGAAATGATCGAGCGATCGCGGTCGGTGCCCAGGCCCTGCCCAAGGACTCGCTCCGCCACCCCGTCTTCCCGGCCCACTCCATAGAGAGGTGCTGTATCGAAAAAATTGATACCGAGATCGAGGGCCGTTCGGATGGACCGGATTGCCTCCTGGTTGTCAACTTCTCCGTAGATCCAGGAATTGAAGGCCCAGGTGCCGAGGCCGATCTCGCTGACTTCCAATCCGGTGCGACCGAGGGTGCGTGTATTCATGTTGCTTGAGAGGCGGATTCGTTGATGCGGGTGACGGTATGGTCGAGAAAGGCCTTGAGCATGCGTCGGCCCCGCTCGGCGCGGGCGTTTTTCGGATCGTCGCCCCAGACCCCGTCGTCGTCCAGGGTGGGTGCCCGATCCTGCGGCACCAGGCTGAGGTCGACCAGGTCGCCGTCGAACAGGAGCTGGAAGGAGGTTTCGCCCACCGCCGCATGGTCGCCCTTGAAATGTCCCTCCATGGGTTCGCTGTCGGGGAAGGCCCAGACCGTGAGGTCGGGATGAGTGGCGGCAAACGCCGCGGCCGTATTGACGATGGCGTCGCGGTGGACGCCACCGTAGTGGCCGGTCATGACGATGAGCACCTTGAAGTCCTCGTCGGCCAACTGCTCAAGGAACTCCCGGCAGAGGGTCTTGATGGTTTCCTCGCTGTGTTCGAGGGTGTGCTTGAATCCCTTGAGCGGCTTGATCGTGTCAGTCGCGATGTAGACCGGCGGCAGCACAACCCCTCCCGTCTGTCTGGCCATGGCCACACACAGACCGTGCGCCTTCATGCCGTCGAGTCCGATCGGCGCGTGGTAGCTGTGCCACTCCAGCGCGCCCCACGGCAGGTAGGCGATCGGGTGTTGGCTTCGAATCGAGTCGATTTCGGCCGGCCGCAGCCGCTCGTAGTATCCCCAGGGCATCATTTCCATGATCCAGAAACAGAAGCGCGAGTGCCCCGAGGGTCAAGCGACCTCCTCCTTCGAGATGACTCCGGGGATGTGGACACAACCGTTGGTCTGGTAGTCGTTGAGCTTATCTTCAGTCAGTGTTTTCGGAGTGGTCACACGTCGGCGTATTCTGCTGCTACCGGGGGGGCGTGCCTGTCTTATCCCGGGGGGCGCAGCCATTGGAATTGCACCAACCTACCTGTTCCCAGTACCCACCGCCACCTCGCGGTTGGCGAGGGCGATTTCCTGAGCGGTTTTCGAGCTCCACATGGACTTCAGGTCGTAGAGCATCAGGTAGAGGCAGGGGATCAGCAGGAGGGTGATGGTGGTGGCGAAGACCACGCCGAAGGCCAGGGAAATCGCCATCGGTATGAGGATCTGAGCTTGCAGACTCTTTTCGAGCAGCAACGGCGACAGGCCCATGAAGGTGGTCAGTGAGGTAAGCAGGATCGGTCGGAAACGGGCGATACCCGCCTCGCGTACCGCATCGACGAGCTGGGCACCCCGGCTGATCGATCGGTTGATATAGTCGACCATGACCAGGCTGTCATTCACCACCACCCCCGCCAGCGCAATCATGCCGCACATCGAGAGGATGCTGATCGGATGTCCCATGATGATGTGTCCCAGGACGGCGCCGATCAGCCCAAAGGGGATGACCGACATGATGATCACCGGCTGAAGATAGGATTTGAGCGGGATGGCCATCAGGGCGAAGATGAGGAAGGCGGCCAGCAGGCCTCCCGTGGCCAGGCTGTTGAGCGCTTCGGCCTGTTCGCGGGCTTCGCCTTCCTGGGTGTAGGCAACTTCCGGATACTTGCGGAGAATTTCGGGTATGATCCTGTCGTTCAGATCGCTGCGGACCACGTCGGGCGCGATCGAATCCTTGTCGATGTCGGCCAAAACGGAGACGATGCGCTTGCGGTCAACCCGTTGGATGGTCGAATAGCCGCGTCCCATTTCGGCCTCGGCCACGGCGGAGAACGGCACTTCGGTGCCGGCCGGGGTTCGGATACGCATGCTTTCGAGGTTGCCGAGCGAATCGCGCTCTTCCTTGGGATACCTGACCATGACACGCACGTCGTCGCGGCCACGCTGGATACGCTGGGCCTCATCGCCGTAGAAACCCTGCCGGACCTGCCGGGCGAGGTCGAAGAGGGTCAGGCCGAGAATTTCCGCCGCGGGCTTGATGGCGAGCTTGATTTCCTGTTTACCAAGGTTCGAGGTGTCCCGGATGTCATAGACTCCTGAATACCGGCGCAGCGCGATCTTGAGTTCGGACGCGGCGGCCTGGAGATCCTCGGGGTTCTGGCTGGTCAGCTGGACGTCGATCGGGCTGCCGCTGTTGGCAATGGTTCCGGTATAGGTCACGCTGTTGGTGCCGGGGACGGGTCCCACCTTTTCCCGCCAGCGTTTGGCGATATCCGAGGCCCGGGTGGAACGGTCTTCCGAAGGTGAGAGTTCGACCCAGAACTGGATTTCGGTGTCGCTGCGCAGAAGGAGGAGGACATTTGAGATAAGGGCCTCGCCCGCGGCTTCGCCCTCCTCCTTGACCTCGTAGATCGCCCTCTCCATGCGCAGGGCGGTTTCGTAGGTAAAGGAAGCGGGCGTGCCTTCCGTCATCTGGACGTTGGCATTGATATAGTCGGATTCAATATTGGGGAAGAATACGAAGCGGACCCACCCGCTGACGATCAGGCCGATGGATACGATCAACACACCGATGAAGGTTGCCAGGGTGGCGTAGCGATTCTTCAGGGCCCAGGCGAGGGAGGGTTTGTAGATCCGGTGGATCCACTTCTGAAGGCCGTCACCGAAGAAACGCTGGAAGCGGTCGAACCGGCCAAGCTTGGATCGGTCCTGCTCGCGCCGTTTCATGCCGGCCAGATGGGAGGGCAGGATCAGCTTCGATTCGACCAGTGAGAAAACCAGGGTGGCGATGACCACCAGGCCGATTCCACTCCAGATCTTTCCGTTCACCCCCGGCACCATCAGCATGGGGATGAAGGCGACGATGGTGGTGAGAACGCCAAAGGTCACCGGCACAGCCACTTCCTGGGCCCCTTTGATCGCGCTCTCGATCCCGAAGCCTTCTTTCTGGGAAACGGTGTAGACGTTTTCACCGACCACGATGGCGTCATCGACCACGATGCCAATGACCACCAGGAAGCCGAACAGGGTGATCATGTTGATCGAGATGTCCATGAAGGGCATGGGCATCAGCCAGAGGGCCCCGAGGAAGGAAAGGGGGATGCCCAGGCAGACCCAGATGGCCAGCTTGAGTCGGAGAAAGAGGGTCAGGGAGAGGAAGACCAGGATGAGGCCGGTGACGCAGTTGCGAAGCAGCATGGAGAGACGATCCTTGAGGAACTTGGACCCGTCCGACCAGACCTGCAGGGTGACCCCCTCGGGGAGTTTTTGATTGGCTTCGGCCACGTAGGCCTTGGCCGCTTTGGCGACGTCGAGCGCGCTCTGCTCGCCGACCCGGAGAATACGTATGCTGGCCGATCGCTTGGTGTTGAAACGGGTCAGCCGATTGGTGTCCTCGAAGCCGTCGACGACCCGGGCCACGTCGCCCAGCAGGATGCGGACACCGTCCGGGCGGGTCCGCAGCACGAGTGATTCAAATTCGTCGCCGGTATAGGCCTGCCCCTTGGTCCGCAGGCTGATCTCGCCGCCCACCGTCCGGATCGAGCCGGCGGGAAGATCGAGCGAAGAATTGCGCACCGCCCGGGCGACGTCATTGAAGGAAAGGCCGTATTCGCGCAGCTTGGATTCGGAGACTTCGATCGAGATCTCGAAATTGCGTGTGCCGTAAACTTCGGCCTGGGTGATATCGGGCAGGGCGGTGATTTCATCGCGAACCTTGTCGGCCAGCCGCTTCAGGGTGACCTCATCAACATCGCCGTAGAGATTGATCCAGAGGACCTCCTGCTGGGTGGTCAGTTCCTCGATGATCGGCCGCTCGGTTTCGACCGGGAAGGTGGAGATGCCGTCGACCCGTACCTTGATGTCGTTGACCAGCTTCTGCATGTCGTAGCCGGCACGCATCTCAACCGTGACGATTCCGAATCCCTCGATGGCCCGGGAGCGGATCTTCTTGATGCCGTCGACGGCCTGGATGGCTTCCTCGATGCGAACCACGACACCCTCCTCGACTTCCTGGGGAGACCCGCCGCGGTAGGGCACGCTGACCACGACCTGGTCGATTGAGAACTCGGGAAAGACCTCCTTCTTGATGGTAACGGCGGTGAAAAGACCGGCCGCCATGATGACCGCCATCAGCAGGTTGGCTGCGACCGGGTTACGGGCAAACCAGGCGATGATCCCTCCCTTGAGCTGGCTCATGACTGATCTCCGTTCGATTCCGGAACCTCGGCGATGGCGGTCCCTGGAGCATCCAGGCGGGTTCCGTCCGGCGCGACCGGATCCACCGTCATGCCCTCGACCACAAATTCAAGAGACGTGAGGCAGATCCGTTCGCCCGTTTCCAGTCCGCTCGATAGGATGACCTGATCCTCGTCCGCCTTGATCACGGTGACCGTGCGGCTGCGGAGGCTGTTGTCCTCCCCCACCACCAGGACCCGATCCGCCCCGCGCAGAGCCTGTCGCGGAAGGACGACAACGTCCTCAACCGTGCGGCCCTCGATCCTGGCTTCAACAAAGAGCCCCATGGTCAATGGGAGTTCAGAGGCGTCATGATGGATCGAATACGGATCGTCGACTTGGGCCACGCAATAAATCATTCGGCTGGCGGTGTCGATCGCGCCCTCCGTTCGCACGATGGTGCCCTTCCACGCGTGCTCCCGGCCGGCGATCCGGGCGGTCAGGGTGACGGGTGTCCCGGGGTCGGGATCGGCCCTGCCCTGAAAAGAACCGGGCAGTTCCAGGTAGGTCAGTTGGTCGAGCGAAAGCGGAAGCCGTACTTCGGCCAGGTCGATGGCGAAGATGGTGCCGAGCGGGGTGCCGATGTTGACGTACTGGCCGATATCGGCCCGCTTTTCGCGGACCATGCCGGTGAACGGGGCTCGGATCCTGGTTCGCTCAAGATCGCGCCTGGCTTTTTCAAGCGCTTCACGGGCCCACTCGATGTTGGCGGCTTCCGCGCGCAGCTGAGGTTCGCGCAGAGCCAGCGGTGACGGTTCGCCCTTTGAAAGGGTGCCCCACTCTTTCTCGGCCTGCTCGCCACGGGCTTCCTCCTGGGCGTAGCGAAGCCGCGCCTGCTCAAGGATGAATTCGGCCTGGGCCACCGCAGACTCGTAATTGCTTGGATCGATCTCCAGCAGGATGTCGCCTTCCTCGAAGACACCTCCCGCATAGAAGGCGGTCGAAACCGATAGGATGCGGCCGGAAACCTCCGAGGTCAGGGACGACTCGGTTCGTGGCATGACAGTGCCCTGAGTGCGCACTTCGAAGGTCTGCGAACCTGACTCGACCGTCATGACCTGGACCAGTTGCGGTTTCACCTCGACCGGCTGGGTTTCAGCCTTTTTCTTGAACTTGATCAGGACGAAAAGGAGGAGTACGGCAAAACAGATGATGCCGATCGGGATCAGGATTCTGGTGATGAGTTTCATCGCTCGGTGGATTCAGAAGGTGGTGGGAAAGGGTGGGTTCAGTTTGCAGCAACGGTCGCTCGCTCGCCGAAGTCGCCACCGAGGGCGAGGTGGAGATCGACGCGATTGCGCAGCCTCAGTTCGCGGACGGACAGGTAGGCTTCCTTGGCATTGAGCGCCCGGCGTTGGGATTCGAGCACAGTGATGATCTCGATCAATCCGGCGGCGTATTCGTCTTCGGCCAGGCGCTGAGCGCCATCGGACTGAATGGCGGCCTCGAAAAGTTCCGTTTCGCGGATGAACAGGTATTTTTCGGCGGCCAGGGCGTTTTCGACCTCCTGGAACGCGGTGAGGATCGTCTTCGAATAGTCGAAATAGATGCGCTCGGCGTCGGCCTTGGAGCGCTCGACATTCGCGCGTAGACGGCCGCCCTGGAAAAGGGGTTGGGTGAGCCCCCCGACCAGGCTCCACACGGAATAATCGGCGTCGACGATATTCGACAGATCCTGGCTGGCGGTGCCGGCGGAACCGGTCAGGCGCAGGCTGGGCAGGAGACTTTTTTTGGCTGATGAGACACGTCTGTCGGCGGCAGCCAGGCGGCGTTCGGCGGCGGCGATGTCCGGGCGCCGGTTTAGCAACTCTGAGGGAAGGCCGGCGGGCACCGATTGATTCAGTTCCGGCAATTCATCGACGGTTCCCAGGGCGTTTTCCGGGTAGGTGCCGACGACCACCTCCAGGGCCCGCACCGATTGCTCAAGTTCCTGGGCGCGCTTCTGCTTCAGGGCCCGGGCGGCCGCCGCGTTGGCCAGGGCCAGCCTGAGTTCGAGCGAAGAGCTGATTCCGCTCTCGAATCGACTTCTGACCAGGTCAACCGTGGATTCAAAACTCGAGACCGTTTCGTTGGCGAGGTCGAGTTGCTGGTGGGCGGTGGTCGCACGAAACCAGAATTTTGCGGTATTGCCGGCCAAGGAAAGACGAGCGCCGGCCAGGTCGGCTGCCGCCGCTTCGTAATCGGCGATCGATGCGGAGGCGCTGTCACGCAGGCGACCCCAGACATCCACTTCCCATGACAGGTCGAGGGAGAATCCGTAGCTGTTCGAGGTGAGGGTTGATGGAGGGTCAGTGGACTCATCGAAAATAAATTCCCGTCGGCTTCCGGCCAGACCGGCCCCAAGTTGTGGGAATTGGTCGGCTTCTGAGATCCTCGCGTTGGCACGTGCGGCGTCGAGTCGGGCAATTGCAGCCTGGAGATCAAGATTTCGCTCCAGGGCATCTTCCACCACTGTGTTCAGCTTGGGGTCATTGAATTGGTGGAGCCAACCGGGAGTGCCGGGTACTGGAACCGTCGCCGCAGAATCAGTCGCTGCTTCGGCCGACCAGTTGTCGGGAGCTTCAACCAGAAGCTCCCGTTCGGTCGGGTCGGGACTGGTGGCGCATCCCACGGCGAACGCCAGCGGAAGGGCGGTGATCAGAAACCTGGCTTTCATTTGGTGAATATTGTTCAAAGAAACACTCGCGGGATCGAAAAGTCGCATGATTTGGAGATCGATCATTCGGTGGGCGACGATACCGGCTCAGACTGTCCCGCTGGAGCGCGGAGGCCGGCGCAGATGAACGATCTCAACCGAGTGATCGCACCCTCGACATCATCGGGGTCACATTGACCATGCGATAGCACCCGCAGGCGGTGACCATGGAGAAGGGTGCTCAACATCGGACCGGCTGAGAAATGAATCCGCCAGTAGATCTCCTCCATGGGAAGCTCGGACAGAATGGCGCTGATCAACACGGAAAAGCGGTCGGCGGTCTTCTGCAGGCCGCTGATCCGGATGCTCTTCTGGAATTCGGGACTCTCCGAGAATACTCGGGAAAAGAACGCGCGCAGATGGGCTGACCGCTCCGGCTGGTCCGGAAACGCGTTCAGGACCGGAAGAAGGAAAACGTCGATCACGGATTCCAGCGGTGGAAGCTCGGGCGCGGCTTCCACCTCCAATTCGTCGAGGCGCTTCATGCGCCTTTCATTCAGCCAGATGAAACGACGGGTGATGGCCGCCTGGATCAGCGCATCCTTGGACCCAAAGTGGTAGCCGACGGCGGCCAGATTGGCATTGGCCTCGGTCGTCACCGCTCGCACTGAGATGCCGTCCGACCCTCCGGCGGCGAACAGGGCTTCCGTCGCATCGAGCAATCGATCGCTGGTGTCCCTTCCATCCGCAGAACTGTTTTTTTCGGGCTGAGCCATTAATACATCCGTTTAGAACGAACGTTTCATACGGGCGTTTTAATCGTCAAGCGAAATTATTGGAAATCTGTCTTTTCGACAGGTTTTCCCCTCCCGCCATGCTATCGACCCCATGACGCCACCATGTTGTACAAGCGCATTTGCGAGACAGGACACCAGATGCTTTTTTGAACAGGATGCGAACCCCCACCGGTCGCGTGACCGCTCAGGCTCCGAATCGTTTTGCGATTGCGGCATGAACCCGGCTCCACTCTTCGGGCTTCAGGTCATCCTTGCGATCGGGTGCGACCGTTCGGTGATCGGTCATCCACTCGATGGACCACCCGTAGCGTGTCCAGCGAGGTTCCAGCCACTCAAGCATGGATTTGAGCTGGGCATCGGTGAGGGGTTCCTTGTAGGTGTCGCCCGCAAAGGAGCAGCCGAGCATGAAGCGATTGCAGCCCTCCCGACCCTTGAAGACTGAGACGCCGGCGTGATGAGCGATGGTGTCGTCGAGTGCGAGCTGACATCGGGTGCCATCCGCGTCGATCAGGCAGTGGTAACTGACGATGTTTTCGCGTTTCGACATGGTGGCGATCGTTTCCCCGAACGACAAGATGCTGTGATGAAAGACGACGCCCAGCCGTTCGTTCCTGCCGGGAGTGATATTCGGACTGAGCGACTCAAGTTCTTTGAACATGGGGACAGGGGTCATTCCTTGCAATCGTGCATGCCAATGCGGGATTCAAGGTTTGACCCCTTCGAACGGCAACTCAGAACGTCGACACCAGTGCCATCCAGGAATGCCCCCTTTCCGTCGCGGGAAGCTTCAAGCTTTGCACGCTACCCCCGGGCAAGTCGAAGCTCCCCCCGTTGGGCTACTTCTTGAGTCGGGCGGTGAATGCTTCGGTCGGAAAGCGACGACCCGGGCAGAGCGTATGTTTGGGATGGATAAGCTTGTGGGTGGTCACCGCGGTTGTCGAAAGTCCGGTCGTTTTCAGCAGGTGGCGAGTGAGGGCTTCGAGGCTGTTGAGCTGACGGGCCGATGGCCGGTCCTTTTCGAAGTTCCCGATGAGGCAGATGCCAATGCTGTTCAGGTTGAGTGAGTGAATGGCGAGGTGACCGCCCTCGATCTGTCTTTTCCAACGACCGCCGATGTAGATTTCGCCGTCTTTCATCCCGTTTCCGTTTCCGATCACGAAGTGGTAAGCCAGTCCGTTCTCCATGTGACGCTCTTCCCGGTGGTAACGATCGATGTTCTTCCCGCTGCCCAGGGGCATGCCGCTATGGTGAATAACGATGTGCTTCCACTGGCGGGACTTGACCGCGATACGGTCAAGAGCGCGCCGGGTTGAGGAAGAAATAACCGGATAGCTGGGAGCGGGCGCCGGGGTTACGGCATCAATCGGCAGGAGGAGCACCTGGCCGGCGACGATGCGATCGGGGCGTGACAGTCTGTTATGGGCGAGGACATCCGACACCGAGAGGCGGTGACGGGCGGCGATGGCGCCGAGTGTTTCGCCCTTGCGGACGGTGTAGGCGGTGAGCCGGGTGCTGCCGGACGGGATGGTGAGTTTCTGGCCCACGGAGACCAGGTTGGCGTTCCTTATGTCGTTGACCCGGGTCAACTCGCGGACGGACACACCGTGTCTGGCTGCGATGGATTCAAGGTTGTCTCCCTTGCGAACCGTGTAGGTGGTGGGTGCGATCTTCGCGGCGCTCTCACCGATTCCGGCAACGGACGACGCCGTGCCACCGGGAATGACCAGCACCTGTCCCACTTTGAGCAGATTGGCGTTCGAGAGTTTATTGGCCTCTGCGATCGCGCTGGCCGGGATGCCCTGGTCGGCGGCGATCTCAGCCAGGATGTCGCCCTTCAGGACGGTGTAGGTGACAACAGGTTTTTTCTGAGGGGGCGCCGGGGGTTTGGTGGGAGCGGGTTCAGGCGGTGACCCCTTGCCCCCGGGGATCGCGAGTATCTGGCCGACCTGGAGCAGATTTGCGTTCCGAAGGCTGTTGGCGCCGGCGATTGACTGGGCTGTGACGCCCTGGGCGGCGGCGATCGATGCCAGGCTGTCTCCCTTTCTGACCGTGTAATAGACCTGCCGGGAATCCTTGTTGGGTATGCGGAGCTGCTCGCCGGCGTAGACGAGATCGTCGTCCCTCAGATTATTTGCCTTGGAGATCTCCCGGGGTGAAACGCCGAAGCGGGTTGCGATTGATCCCAGGCTGTCTCCTTTCCGGACTTTGTATTCGATGAAGGGTGCTGCGCTTGCCGGGACACTCAATTTTTGCCCGACCATGACCAGGTCGGCATCGCCGAGTCGGTTGGCCCGGGCCAGAGCATCGGAGTCGATTCCGTATTGAGCGGCGATCGTGCTGAGCGTTTCGCCCCGCCGGACCGAGTGGGTCAGGGCGATCCCGCGCGGAGCCGGAAATAGAGCTGCGATCAGCGTCAGGAGCGCCCATCGCGGTGGCAACCGAAAGGGCAGATCATGGGAAAAGCGTTTCATCCCGGGTTCGCTTCCGGCCGCCTTATCATTTCTTCCCCGATTTCGCCCTGGATTGCTTCTTCTGCTTCTTGAGCAGGCGTTTCAGCTTTTTTCGCTGATCGTGCCTGACGATATACCCGACACAGTCAGGCCGGCCGCAGCGGCAGGGATGTTCCTTCCAATGTTCGATGTCGTATCCATAATCATAGGATAACTCTTCCCCCGGCTCGATCTCCCTCAGCGCCACAATCCAGATGTGTCCCTTGACCACCCTGGTCTCGCAGTTCGGGTCACAGGAGTGATTGATCATGCGGGCCGGATTCCAGCGAACGCTGCCGTCCACGTCGTACTTGGAATTGAGTTCGAAGATGAAGACGGCCGCACCGCCGGTGCGTTGCGCCTGATCAATCCGCTCGACGGCGCGCCGGTAGGACACTTTCTTCGTGATCTTCTCACCCACGTATTCGATGACCCGGGTTCCTTCCGGGATCGTCCCGGCGGCAAAGAGGCCGTTGTTATGGATGGGTGACTTGAATCGCTTGACCCACGGGTTCGGCTTTCGGCGCTTCAGGGCGGGGCTCGGACTGTCTGCGACGGCGGGCATGGTGATCTGATTATTTCGAAGTGCCTTCAAGGCACCCCTAATGGTATCAATTCGGGTGGGGTTTGATCGCAAGCCTCTTCATGAGAATTATCGATCATTCCAATTGCCGGGAATGCAGGGTGGGATCACCGAGAAGCTGTTGGCGGGCTTCATCTTCAGTACGTCCGGCTATCTCGATGATCTTCAGTCGGGCGGTCTGTCCGGTGACCAGTCGGATGTCCCGGGGGTGGAGGTCGAGGCGCTGGGCGAGAAGATCAAGTAGTGCCTTGTTTGCCTTGCCGTCGACGGCGGGCGCCCTCAATCGGATTTTGATAGCATCGCCGAGCATGCCGTCGACCGAATCCACTCTGGACCCGGGAGCGGCTTTGATGGTCAGGCGGCAGGTCTTCATTTCTTGAGAGGGGTTCTGGAGAAATCGTCGGAGAAGGGATCCAATGGTGCAATCGAAGAGGATGCTTGAGGGGAGCAAGGGCAGGATGGATCCGGTTGAGACATTATTATGCTTCCTTATGGGTATGCGTCTCGAAAATAAGAACTTGTTCTATAGTTAGGACACGAAAGAGGGAAGACCTCGCTTGCGCTGGACGTAAAATGCGCAATATTGGCTCGATACTCCGCTTAGCGGAGATTTTGGGGTAACTCAGAATACAATGGCGGGCCGTTTAGGGGTAGGCGGTCCGCTTATTTTTTTGCCCGGTCGAGTCTGAACCCGAATCCCTGACTGCGCAATCGCAAGCGGGTTTGTGCGAATCTGGAGAAGCGTCCGGGCTAAGAGGCTGTCTTAAAGGTGCTGAAGCATGTCGCAGAGATTGATTTGGGGTGCTGGGCAAGGCAGGCGCGAGGCGCCCAGGCCCAAAGGCCTTGGTCCTCGTGCCCAACGCCGGCCACGACCCAAAGCAACTCTGCCCGA
>Ga0164313_10000806_pt1 | contig 26421 bp, 21 predicted proteins | sample GuaBasSedimGuay4_FD_113735 | JGI IMG/M metagenome (GOLD analysis project Ga0164313, IMG submission 113735) | Subseafloor sediment microbial communities from Guaymas Basin, Gulf of California, Mexico - Guay4, Core 4569-4, 0-3 cm | ecosystem: Environmental > Aquatic > Marine > Hydrothermal vents... | reverse complement strand
GTTCAATTGCGTGATTTATTACCCGCGAAAGGTACCGTGCTGGAGATAGGTTCAGGAACAGGTCAGCATGCCGTTTTTTTTACCCGGCACCTGCCGGGCATTCACTGGCAGCCAACTGACAGGGCTGAAAACCTGGTAGGGCTTGAAGCCCGGTTTGCTGCAGTGGGTAATCCATGCATTCGTAAGCCTTTACAGTTGGATGTCTTGAAAGACCCTTGGCCTGAACGTTTATTTGCGGCAGCATTTTCTGCCAACACCGCGCACATTATGCCCTGGGAAGCCGTGCAAGCCATGTTCGCGGGAGTCGCAACACATCTGCTGCCCGGCGCTCGCTTTTGTCTCTATGGACCTTTCAATATCGAAGGCACTTATACATCTGCGGGGAATGCGCAGTTTGATGCACGATTACGCGAGCAGGATCCCAAAATGGGTATCCGGGACATATCTGCTGTTGAATCCTTGTCCAACGACCATCAAATGCACCTGGAACAGCAGATAGCCATGCCAGCCAACAATTTCATAATGGTGTTTGCCACCGCAAAAGCGAGTGGTCCGGATGGTTAAATATTTTTACGGCGAACCCTGTGCAGAAGCGAACCGTCATGAGCATCCCGTCTGAAATTATCGGCAAACTCAATGACTGCGAGGGTTCCAGTTGACATTTTTTGAATGGCCGCAGCTTGCCCGGGCTGCAGAACACTGATCAGCAAAGCCTCAAAACCCGGATTGTGTCCCACCATGAACAGGCGCTCGCTGTAACTGAATGCGTCTTCCATTAATGTGCAGAGCATATTCAGCGATGCACCATACATTGAGTCAACATAATCGGTCACTGAAAGCAATTGTGGCCATTGGGACAGAAAAGGAGCAAGTGTCTGCCGGGTACGTTTGGCAGGTGAGCACAAAACGGTATCAGGTGCCTGTAGTTTTTCGGTTGCCCATTCAGCGACAGTTTGCGCATCGTGGGCGCCCGTTTCGCTAAGTGCACGGGAAAAGTCGTTACCCAGCGGGTTCCAGGGTTCTGACTTGGCGTGGCGCAGCAAATACAGTTGTTTCATTGTTTCCCCCTTTTTGTGTTCATTTTTTAACTGCTTCAGCCTGTTGAGTACACTGGCGATGCCGAAAGCAGTTGATCGTGTGGTCATTTACAAGCCCGGCAGCCTGCATTAAAGCATAGCAGGTGGTTGCACCAACAAAACGGAAGCCTGATTTCTTCAAACGTTTACTTAGTTCAACCGACTCCACTGTGCTGGACGGAAGGTCCTGCAATTGAGTCCAGTGATTCTGAGTCGGCGTGCCATCAACCGTCTCCCAGATAAGCTGTTCAAATGATTTGCCTTCGTCCCACAGTGCCACAATGCAACGGGCGTTGTTGATGGTGGATTCAATTTTGCCTCTATGCCTGACAATGCCGGCATCGGCCATCAGTTCATCAACTTTCCTGTTGTCATAGCCCGCAACCTGCTGAATATCAAAACCAGCAAACAAGCGACGGTAACCCTCACGTTTATTTAATATGGTTAGCCAGCTCAAGCCGGCCTGGGCACCCTCGAGGGTGAGCATTTCAAACAGCCGTTGTTCATCGTGTTGCGGCACGCCCCATTCGTGATCGTGGTAGTCGATATTCAGAGCATGATCACCTGGCCATGAACATCTTTCCAACTCAGAATCTCCTCCGGCCACAATGTTGATGACAGATTTATCGGCTGACTGTTTGATTAGTAATTCAGCTTTATCCCTCATCGGCATATAATACTGGCCACCTCACTGAATTCACCAGTGAAATTTCAAGGAAATATGAATGAAACAGGGCGAAGCCGGCGATGTGATATACCGCAAAAATTACAAGGCCTATCCATGGGATGTAAAGCGATTCGATCTGCATTTTGATATTGGAGCAGAAACGACAACCGTACGTGCGGAAATGGAGTTTCAGTTCAAAGATGACGCCCAGGGCTCCCGGGATATCATTCTTCATGGCAGTGATCTGCAACTGGTTTCATTGACGCTCAACGACCGCACGCTGGGTGAAAATGACTATTCCATTGATGGTGAAAGGCTGACGATCCCTGCTGCACCGCGCATAAGCGTCTTAAAGACGGAAGTGCTGATTCATCCGGCGGCCAATACGGCACTCGAGGGTTTGTACCTGTCCGGGGAGTTTCTGCTAACCCAGTGTGAGGCACAGGGATTCAGAAAGATCACCTGGTTCCCGGATCGACCGGATGTTATGACAACCTACCGGGTAACACTCGAAGCGGATAAATCCGATTTTCCCGTTTTGCTGTCAAATGGCAATGAAACCAGTCGTGGAGAATTATCCGGTGGACGCCACTGGGTTTGTTGGGAGGATCCCTTTCCCAAACCTGCTTACCTGTTCGCCCTGGTCGCCGGTAACCTGGCGCTGGTTCAGGAGCAGTTCACCACCCGCAGTGGCCGTGTTGTTGCATTAAAGATCTACGTTGAAGAAGAAAACCTTGACCGTTGTGATCATGCGATGGAGTCATTGATTAACGCCATGCGCTGGGACGAAGACAGGTTTGACCTTGAATACGACCTGGATGTTTACCACGTTGTTGCCACCAATGATTTCAACATGGGGGCGATGGAAAACAAATCGCTTAATATTTTTAATACAAAATATGTGCTGGCACGACCGGATACCGCAACCGATGCGGATTACCAGGGGATAGAAGGCGTCATCGGGCATGAGTACTTCCACAACTGGACGGGCAACCGGGTGACTTGCCAGGACTGGTTCCAGCTAACCCTGAAGGAAGGTCTGACCGTTTTCAGGGATGAAGAATTCTCGGCGGATATGCAGTCACGTGCAGTCAAGCGTATCCAGGTTATCCGCGACCTGCGAATTCGTCAGTTCCCGGAAGATGATGGTCCGATGGCCCATCCAATACGGCCTGACCAGTATGTTGAGATCAATAATTTTTATACCGCGACGGTTTACCAGAAAGGTGCAACCATCATCCGTATGTACCACACGCTGCTTGGTGAGGATGGCTTTCAGAAAGGAATGAAGCTGTATTTTGAGCGGCACGATGGCCAGGCAGTAAGTTGTGATGATTTTCTGGCAGCGATGGAGGATGCTAACGACACTGACCTGCAACGTTTTGCGCGTTGGTATAGCCAGTCAGGTACGCCAGAGGTTACTGTTACGGATCACTATGATGCCGTTAGCCGGAGCTATACGCTGACGCTTGAGCAAAGTACGCCGCCCACCTCGGATCAGGCTGAGAAACAACCACTGGTATTGCCATTTGCACTCGCTTTGCTGACGGCAGTGGGAGATGAGTTGCCGTTGCAATTGGAAGGTGAGTCAGAAAAAGCGGCCAGCAACCGTTTGTTGATTGTGGAGGATGCCCGGCAGGAGTATACCTTTATCAATGTTCCGGAAGCTCCGGTGCCGTCCCTGTTCAGGGACTTTTCCGCGCCAGTCAAGATTGCTTATGCTTACTCAAAGCAGCAACTCGCTACTCTGATCAAATATGACAGCGATGCCTTTGTCCGGTGGGATGCGGCACAGCGTATGTCTGCAAATGCGATCCTGGAACAATGCCAGCGCCACGCCGATGGCCTGGAGATGCGCCTGGATACCGACCTGGTGGAAGCTTTCAGAGGGATTCTTTCAGACCAGCAAGCCGACCTGGCATTGCTGGCAGAGGCAGTGACACTACCTGATGAAGATTACCTGGCCGACCAAATGAAGGTTGTCGATGTCGATGGTATTCACATGGCACGTCAGTTTATTCGAAAAGGCCTGGCCAACAGGCTGGAGACACTTTTTGCAGGCCATTATTCTGCATTGAATGATGGTGCGGCCTATCAGAAATCAGCGATAGCAATGGCCCGTCGGAGTCTTAAGAATGTGTGCTTATCCTACTTGCTGGCAACAGATTCAGGTGAAGCGCTAGCGTGTTCTCAGCTTGAATCCAGCGACAATATGACTGATACACTGGCAGCCATACGAGGTTTGATATTTTCAGATTCCCCGCAGGCTGAAAAAGCCTTGTCAGATTTTGAAAACAAATGGATTGACGATGCCCTGGTGATGGACAAGTGGTTTATCATGCAAGCGATCAAACCGGGGCTCGACACGGTTAACAAGGTGCGGGATTTAATGCAGCATTCAGCATTCAGTATTAAAAACCCGAACAAGGTTCGCGCCCTGATCGGTGTATTTTCAATGCTGAATCCGACCGGTTTTCACGCCGCTGATGGCTCAGGCTACCGGTTTCATGCAGACCGGGTGATTGAACTGGATTCGATTAACCCGCAAATGGCGGCCAGGATGGCGGCTGCGTTTAATCGTTGGAAACGTTACGATGAGGGTCGAAAGTCGCTGATGAAAGCTGAACTGCAACGTATCTCGATGCTGGAAACATTGTCGGGTGACGTGACCGAAATTGTCATCAATGCACTGCGGTAGGTAAAAATTAATATGTTAATTGCCCACTTCTTTGACTTGATTCCTATTGGTCTTCTGCTGATTGGAACCATCGCGATCATGGTTCTCTTTATTGAATATGGCTTCAGATTGGGACAAAAGGCACAAGGAGGTGCAAAAAAGGCCCAAACATCCCAGGTCAGGGCGATCATGGGAGCAGGCCTGGGTTTGCTGGCCTTCATGCTGGCGTTTACATTCAGCACAGCACAATCCCACTTCGAAGTCAGGGTTCAAAGCCTTGCTGAGGAAGCAAGGATTGCCCGGAATGCCTATATGCAGGCTGACCTGTTACCAGAGCCGAGAAGGTCCGATGCCAAGCAACTATTGAAAAAGTATATTAAATTGCGTGCTGGTATCAGCATGGTTTCCGGCAATAACATTACGCAGAAAATTGCCGAGCTTCTGCGACAATCAGAGCAAATCCAACACGATCTGTGGGTGCTGGCGGTTGGTTCAGATTCACAGGGTTCCATAACGCCGGGGTTGGCAGGTCGTGAGTCGCAGTTTATGACGTCAGTGCTGGCGTTGAGTGATGTTCACTATACGCGGGTACACTCTGCGATCATGAACCGCATTCCGTTTACGATATGGATGACACTGTACCTGATGGCAGCCTTGTCCATGGTCATTATGGGATACCAGGCGGGACTCACGGAGAGGCGTAGTCCTGTCGCCACCGTCACCCTGGCGATTGCTTTCTCAGCGGTCATTATTCTGATCACGGATCTCGATAGGCCGGTCATGAGTTTCTTCGAGATCAACAAACAATTGCTGGTGGACCTGCATGAATACATGGAAGCAGACCAGCGTCTGGAGTACTACCCGGGTGACTGAGTGATTCTGCGTTTTGCACCGCTCGGTACGCTGGCAGTTTTCTGTCTATGTGCTTTGCTGCTACAGGGTTGTGCTGCACAGACCAGAAACCCCGCGCCGGGTCTGAAGATTGAGGGCCTGGTGATTGAGAATCAGACCCGGATGTGGGTCTCGGCTGCAAGGTTACTGGTGCCGGTTACCGGAGCCTTCGTCTCCTGTGGCAATATTTCCCCCAAATCCAGTTGTGCAACGACTTTTCCTGAAACCGATTACAGTGGTAACCCCGTGCAGGTTACCTGGAGTCAGGCCGGTCAGATTCATTCAACGGGCGAATTTATCCTCCGGCCACCGGATGATATTGATGTAGACAGGCCTGCGTTTGTAAGAGTCGTTATCGCCGCACCCGGTTCTGCTGGTGCTGCAATTGTGCAACGCCCGGCTAAATGAGTTTATGAGCTTTTAAGAGCACTCAGGAATAGCTGACGTTCAAGGTCTGCATCATGTCGGGTCGGGAACTTCACCGGCAGTCGCAAGTCACTGCTAAATGTAATATTGAACTGGTACCCCTCATCGTTATCTGCGTCAAATACCCGGCTAACCAACGCTACCTTATCCAGGATGATGGCAAACCCCTGTAATTCATATACTGCCCTGCTCATTTGGAACCTCCTTCAATTCAGAGTATTGTAAACGACGAATGACCGGAAAAGTTGCTGAAAGCTTTCTACCCATTCAGCAAATATTCACCTGGTTGCTGCTATCCTTGCGAAGCAGATAGCGTGAGGATCTGAACAGGGAGTCCGAATGAAAAAGTTTTCGATGTTGTTGCTGTTGACCGTACTAAGCGGTTGCGTGACTTACTATACCCCCGAAATTGTGGTCGAAGACGGTATTTATTATGCAAGTGATGACCCGGCATATATTAATAATGCGTACGTAAGCGGTTCTTATGGCTATGCAGGTGCAGCCTGGTATCCCTGGTATTCGATGGACTATTTTTACCTGGCTTATCGCCCTTATGGCTACTGGTATTCGCCCTGGTATTACCCATATTACAGTTTTTACTCCCCTTGGTATGGCCCATACTATCATCATGGTTTGCGCCCTTATGGTGATTGGTGCCAACCCTATAATGCCTGTGGCCGCAGTAAAAATGACAATTATCGCGGCGGTGGTCACCGCTACGTGGGCCACGACCCCAATAGTCCAACGAACCGCAGAAACCGTGGCGGTAAGGACGAGGACGGCAATGAAGATCCCGGAGATCGACGTAGCGGCAATCAACCGGGTAGCTCCGATACGACACCAGCTGCAACATATACTGTGTATCGCACCAGGCTGGGCGGTGGAGAAATACACTACCGGGCCGGTGCCAAACAGGGGAAATCACGGACACACCTGGCACGTACCGGCGTGGTTACATCGACCCCGTCATCCGGGAGTTCGCGTGTTGGTACGAGTTCGCGCTCAACGTCCGGATCGCGAAGCAGCGGATCTGCCTCACAAGGCAGGCGGTCACCATCCGGATCTTCAAGCTCCGGACGAAGCAGCTCCAGCCGTAGCAGTGTGAGTCACTCAAGAAGCCGCGACAAACAGTAAGAACCAGCCCTCGCCATGTTGCTTTCCGGCAGCAGTTGTTTCCAGGGTGAGGTTTGCCGGTGTGTATTCGTGACGTTTGGCAGTCGAATTCTCACAGCAATGTGCTAGAGTTCCATTTTTCAGAAATGGGGTCAGGGTTTGGCAGATTTCATCACAGAAGTGCGTGACCGGCGGGTATTGCCTGCGGTCGGCGTATATGTGGCTGGTAGTTGGGTGTTGGTTGAAATTCTTGACCGCCTGGTTGAGCGTTACCTGTTGTCGCCTTATTTGACGGATATCGTTTTCTGGGGGATGTTCTCCCTGATTCCTGCCGTCATGCTGATTGCCTGGACGCATGGTAAACCCGGTAAGGACAAGACAACCCGTGCTGAGAAAGTGGGTGTGCCGATTAATCTCATCGCGACCATTGGCCTGCTGATTACGGTGTTTGGTGGTAAGGATCTCAACCTGGCTGCGACTCAAATAACGGTCAGCAATGAATTGGGGGAGCAGGAAACACACTATATTCCGAGCGAAACTTTCCGCCGCAGAATGGTCGTGTTTTTCTGGCAGAACGAATCAGGTGACCCTGAACTGGACTGGCTGCAATACGGTGTGACAGAGTTGCTGGTACAGGATCTGCAGCAGGATCCTTTTGTTTTGGCTAGCTCCCCCTGGAATAACTTTAGCAACGGGATTTATGCACGTATACGTAAGGCCGGTTTTAACGATGGCCTGGGTATGCCGCGCTCATTGATGCGGAAAATTGCGAATGATGCGAACCGGCAATATTTTATTGAGGGATCATTAGACCGGGTTGCCGATGAATTTATCGTGACCGCCAGGGTTTGGGACAGCCAGACGCTTGAGCAGGTCGATGAGCTAACCAGCCGTAACTGGGATATCTATGCAGCAATTGATCAACTCTCCAGGGACGTAAAGCTTGCTCTGGAGGTGCCGGAAAGCGGTAGCAGGATTGCAGAAGATCTTCCGCTCGCAGAGACGTATGGCGAATCCGAGGATGCACTTAAAGCTTATATCGAGGGTTTGAATGCCCGCTTATTTGAAAATGACTTTGAAAAATCGAATGCTCTGTTTGAAAAGGCCACCAACATTGATGCCAATTTTGTTCTTGGTTGGTTTCTAAAAGCAGTCAACCTGATAGAAAGCGGCAACCTGCCTGCAGCACAAGAGGCGTTGGCTGCGGCTCAGAAACTGGACTATCGCCTTCCTGAACGTGACCGTGCACAAATCAAAGCCCTTACTTACCGCCTGAAAGGTGAGCATGAGAAATTGATGGCGTTTTTGCATTTGCGGGTGGATATCTATGATGATGCATCTGCGCACAGCACGCTGGCTTCAGTGCTCATGATGAGTGGTGAATATGAAGAGGCTAAAAAGGAATACCTCGCTGCGCTGGAAAAGGACAGGTTAAACGCAGGGATCTATCTCCAGTTATCAGCACTTGAGCGCGCAACCGGAAATATGGATGGTGCGGTTGACTACGCCCGGCAATATCAGCAGCAGAAGCCTGAAGAGATGAACGCCAATATTCTGCTGGGTGATTTGCTGCGTGATAATGGTGAGATTGATGATGCGGAAAAGCAGTATAAACAAGCCCAGATACTGGACAATAACCCGGTTCATCCAACCCTGAGGCTGGCCCTGCTGGCATCACGAAAGGGTGATATACCAGCTGCTCTGGATTTACTGACAGAAGCAGAGAGTTTTGCCCAAACGGAGCACGATGAGGTTTATGTGCGACAGAACGCGGCCTTGCTGCAGCAGCGTCTGGGGAAAATACATGAAGCGATCCGGTTAACATATGATCAGGAGACGTTCCTGCGTCAGTCGCAACCACCATTTGCTGTGGCGATTAGCATTTATGCACCACTGATTGGATATTATCTGGAAATTGCCGACATACCAGCTGCCCGTGAGGCACTGGATACCGCAATTGGAATGCTTCAAGCACCTATGGATCAGTTTCTCGCATTCGGTGAAGCCATGATCCAGGCCAGGGAGAAAGATTTTGCTGCCGCAGAATCCTCTGTGGAGCGTGGCATTGTCGTGATTGAAATGTTCAAGTTAAAAATGTTGGAATTCCAGGTTTTCATCGTGCGTGGCGGCATTGCCGAGGAGCGCGGTGATTATGTTGCAATGGCAGACCACTTCCGGGAGGCATTGGATATGATTGAGCACTCGGTGGTAGCCAATGAGTTACAGGTTGCTGTTCCAAAGATTTATGCGGGTCTCGCAATTGCACAGGTCAGGAGCGAGCAACTGGATGCAGCTGAACGCTCGCTGGCATCAGGTTTCCGGCTGGATCCGTCGGAACCCATGTTATGGCTGGCCAAAGCACGATTGCAACATGCGCAGAATATGCCACAACTGGCGTTGGCCTCGGTCAACTATTCGCTGGCCATCTGGAAGGATGCGGATGAAGACTACATCATGGCCGGCAAGGCCAGGTCATTGGTAACTGAATTGGGTGATGCTGTACGGTAGATAACATTTTCTCTTGATTTTCAGTACAATGCGCGGTTCCTGATTGATTGGTCTTGCAAGTGAAGCAACAAAATACATTTGATGTGATTGTTATCGGTGGCGGGCATGCCGGTACAGAGGCTGCACTCGCCTCCGCGCGTAGTGGCGCACGAACATTATTGTTAACTCACAGCATCGAAACCATCGGCCAGATGAGCTGTAACCCGGCCATAGGTGGAATCGGTAAAGGTCACCTGGTCAAAGAGATTGATGCACTCGGTGGTGCGATGGCTTCAGCCGCTGATACCGCAGGTATCCAGCTACGCACATTGAATCTGAGCAAGGGACCGGCCGTGCGGGCGACACGGGCCCAATGTGACCGTAATTTATATCGTGCGCATATACGAACAGCAGTTGAGAACCAGCCTGGCCTGAGCATATTCCAACAGGCGGTCGACGACCTGCTGCTGGACGGTGACCGGATTACCGGGTGCCGCACCAGCATGGGCCAGGTTTTCCATGCGCCAGCCATTGTTTTGACCACTGGCACCTTTCTGGGTGGCAAGATTCACATGGGCGAGAGCCAGACTGCCGGTGGCCGTGCAGGGGATCCGCCCTCCATTTCACTGGCAAAACGATTGCGTGAATTACCTTTCAGTGTTGACCGGTTGAAAACCGGAACACCACCGCGAATTGATGGCAAAACTGTCGACTTCACACACCTGCAGGAGCAGCCTGGCGATGAACCACGACCGGTGTTCTCATTTATGGGCAGCCACGGGGATCAACCTGAGCAGCTTGTGTGCTGGATCACCCACACTTCGGCAAAAACGCATGACATTATCCGTGCAGCCTTGCATCGCTCGCCGATGTATTCCGGTGCCATTGATGGGGTAGGGCCGCGCTACTGCCCGTCCATTGAAGACAAGATTGTGCGCTTTGCCGAGCGTGACTCCCACCAGATTTTTATCGAACCGGAAGGCCTGCATACCCGTGAGCTGTATCCGAACGGAATATCCACAAGCCTGCCATATGATATTCAGGTTGAATTTGTGCGTAGCATTGCCGGTTTTGAGAATGCACACATTACGCGGCCAGGTTATGCAATTGAATATGATTTCTTCGATCCGCGCGGGCTGAAGTCCAGCCTGGAAACCAAGCCGGTTGCAGGCTTGTTCTTTGCCGGCCAGATCAATGGTACGACAGGTTACGAAGAAGCTGCGGCCCAGGGCCTGATCGCCGGTTTGAATGCCGCACGTAGCGTGCGTGGTGAAGAGACATGGACGCCGCGCCGGGATGAGGCCTATATCGGCGTGTTGATCGATGACCTGATTACCAACGGTACACGGGAACCCTACCGGATGTTCACCAGCAGGGCGGAGTACCGCTTGCAGTTGCGTGAGGACAATGCCGATCTGCGATTGACCCAGGCAGGTCGCAAGCTCGGACTGGTCAACGATAAGCGCTGGCTGGCCTTTGAAAAGAAAAAGGCTGCTATTGAAAGGGAACAGCAGCGGTTGGGTTCGATCTGGGTCACGCCGGACAACAAATTGGGCAGATCTCTCGGCGAAAAACTAGGCGTGGTGCTGAGTAAGGAGTCGCGGGCACTTGATTTACTCAAGCGACCGGAAATTAATTATACGGACCTGATGAAAGTCACCGGCATTGGTCCCGGTGCCGGCGACGCAAAAGTGGCTGAGCAGGTGGATGTTCAGGTGCGCTATGCCGGTTATGTGACCCGTCAGGCGGTTGAGGTTGAAAAGAGTCAGCGCAATGAGAAAAGCAAAATTCCGCCGGACTTTGATTATTCGCAAGTTTCAGGGTTGTCGGCTGAATTATGTGAAAAATTACAGCACAATTTGCCCGAGAGTATTGGTCAGGCAGCACGTATCCCCGGCATGACGCCGGCTGCAATTTCCCTGTTGTTGGTATTCCTCAAACGCAAAAAAAGTGGCCGTCAGGTTGCCTGAGGCATTTTTTTTACATGAATCACAAATAAGCAACGATAGCTTTACATCTTTTTAACCTGCAAAAGGTATTCTAGGCGTGTAAGTTGACTGTGCCTGGTGTATCGCGTCTCATGACAGGCAGTCCCCACACTTCAATGCCTTTAGCGATACACCAATTCCAACCCCGGTTATTTACCGGGGTTTTTTTTGTCTCGGGTTTGTTGCTCAAGTTGCCGTGTGTGCCTCTTCAAAAGCCAGACCGGCATGCGGGTCGTTAAAGACATCAATATTAAGTTCGCCTTCGCTCTTCGCGACGATAGTGGTGACCATCGAGTCACCGGTAATATTGACGACTGTACGGGTCATGTCGAGTAAGCGGTCCACACCGAGTATCAGTGCTATACCTTCTGCCGGTAATCCGACCTGGTCAAGGACACCTGCCAGCACGACCAAACCTACACTGGGCACACCGGCGGTGCCAATTGATGCCAGGATCACCATGATGACAACCATCAGGTACTGGCTGGCTGAAAGGTCAATTCCATAAAACTGGGCAATAAAGCCAGTGGCAATGCCTTGCATAATTGCGGTTCCATCCATGTTGATGGTGGCACCCAATGGCACCGTAAACGAAGCGATCTTGTTGCTGACGCCAATCTTCTTCTCAACGGTTTCCAGCGTAACCGGGATGGTCGCGTTACTGGATGCGGTTGTGAATGCAAACAGCATGGCTGCACGTAACTTGGAGAGGAACATCCGTGGACTCAGGCGTCCAATTAACACCAGTATTGTCGGGTAGACAATGAGTGCGTGAATAAACAATACCCCAAATACCAGGCCCACATATTTACCCAGGGCATAAATATCAGAACCGCTGCTGGTTGCGGCAAGGATGGTAATCAGTGCAAAAACACCATAGGGGGCAACCTCCATCACCAGAGTAACCAGCTTCATGATGATGGCGTTCATATCGTTGAACCAGTCAGAGACGCGCACGCCTGTTTGCCCGCTCAAGGTGATCGATATCCCCAGCAGAACCGCAAAAAGTATAATCGGTAACATTTGCCCATCAGCCATTGCGGCCACCGGGTTGGTGGGCACCATATCGATAAGGACCTGCGTAAACGGTATTGACTCTGTGATTTGTGCTTCGACGGTTGCAATGCCATGCACACCGATACCTGGCTCGAAAACAAGTGCTGAACCCAGGGCCAGGGTAACCGCAATGGCCGTCGTTAGCAGGTACAAACCAATCGTTTTTGCACCTACTCTACCCAGCATCTTGGGATCAGAAAGGGAACTGGAGCCGCAAACCAACGAGATAAATACCAGCGGCACGACCAACATCTTGAGAAGGCTGATAAATATCTGACCCACTACCATCAGGATACCATCGGTCAACCATACCTGGGACCATTCGGGCTGGCCGGAAAAATTCAGAATCAACCCGGCAATTGCACCCAGAATCATGGCGATAAAGATTCTTGCGCTGAGACTCAGTTTCGTTTTAGATGCCATTCAGGATCTCCTGTGTTGATCTTGTCGGTGTTTTAAGAGAATAATGATGCTTAATCATAGTGACTGTTGGTTATTATGCGCTAGAATCCATTGTCTCCGACAGAACCAGCAATTGAATTGTTTAAAAGGCCCAAGCAGTGAATAACGATCAGACTCCACCTGTTAGCAACTTCATCCGCAATATTATCAAACGTGACCTCGAATCCGGAAAGCACCATAAAATTGTAACGCGCTTTCCACCTGAGCCCAATGGCCACCTGCACATTGGCCATGCCAAGTCCATTTGCCTGAACTTTGGTATGGCCGCTGAATTTGGCGGCACCACCAATTTGCGTTTTGATGATACCAATCCTTTGAAGGAAAGCGAAGATTTTGCCCAGGCCATCATGGATGATGTGCGCTGGCTGGGTTTTGAGTGGAATGATTTGCACCATGCTTCTGACTATTTTCAGCAACTGTATGATTTTGCTGTTCACCTGGTAGAAAATGGCAAAGCCTATGTTGACAGTCAGGATGCAGAGGCCATGCGTTCAAGTCGTGGCACTTTGACGGAACCGGGAAGCGACAGTCCATTTCGTGATCGTTCAGTGGAAGAAAACCTCAAGCTGTTTGAGCGTATGAAAAATGGTGAGTTTGCTGATGGCGAACACATTTTGCGTGCCCGCATCGACATGGCATCTCCAAATATGAACTTGCGTGATCCGGCCATCTATCGCATACGAAAGGTCGAACATCACCGTACGGGTGATACATGGAATATCTACCCTATGTACGACTGGGCGCATGGCATATCAGATGCAATTGAGGGTATTACCCATTCCCTGTGCACGCTGGAGTTTGAAGATCACCGGCCCTTGTATGACTGGTTTCTGGACAATATTCCAAGTAGCTGTCATCCGCAGCAAATTGAATTTGCACGTGGCAATCTCGATTTCACCGTCATGAGCAAGCGCAAGCTAAGGCAACTGGTAGAGGAAGGCCATGTCTCCGGGTGGGATGACCCACGTATGCCGACCATCGCCGGACTGCGCCGCAGGGGGTACACTGCCCGTGCCATTCGTACCTTCTGGAAAGAGGCGGGTGTGTCCAAGGCAGAAAGTATTATCCCGATGGGTGTGCTGGAAAATGCCGTCCGTAATGACATGAATGAAAACGCCCCGCGAGCCATGGCGGTACTGGATCCGGTCAAAGTCGTATTGACCAATTACCCTGAGGGTGAAAGTGAGATTCTGGAAGCGGCGTCTCACCCGCAAAAGCCGGAAATGGGTAGTCGATCGGTACCGATCAGCCGTGAGATCTGGATCGAACGCGGGGATTTCATGGAAGATCCACCACGTAAGTTCTTCCGCTTGCGTCCCGGGGGTGAGGTACGTCTGCGTAATGCCTTTATTATCAAGTGTATGGATATAATCAGGGATGCAGAAGGCAATATTACCGAGATTCATTGTGAGTATGATCCGGATAGCCGCAGTGGATTACCGGGTGCTTCCCGCAAGGTTAAGGGAACCATTCACTGGGTTTCGGCAACGCATGGCATTACAGCTGAAATCCGTCTGTATGACCGGCTCTTCAATGTGGCTAACCCACTGGCTGATAAACAGGTGGATTTCCTTGAGTTTCTGAATCCCGATTCCCTGCAAATTAATACCTCTGCGGTGGTTGAACCAACCGTCGCACAGGGTAAACCGGGTGATTTCTTCCAGTTTGAACGTGTGGGTTACTTTTCAGTTGACCAGGATAGCGGTGATTCAGAGCACCCAATTCTGAACCGCACAGTCTCATTGCGGGACTCATGGGCAAAAATGAACCGGTAGGGTGGGGTTACTTGAGGCACACTCACCTTGAGTGTGTTTTTGCTAATATAGAACGATCAATTAATTTAATGAAAGGAAGTTGATGATGGGCTGGATTTTTCTTGGTTTGATCGTTGCCGCGGTTTTTTTGGCGATTTCGATTTACAACCGGCTGGTTGCCGGTAGAAACCGATTCAAGAACGCATTCGCACAAATTGATGTGCAACTCACACGACGTCATGATTTGATACCCAACCTGGTTGAAACGGCCAAGGGTTACATGAAACATGAGCGCGAAACGCTTGAAGCAGTCATTACCGCGCGTAATGTGGCTGTTGCCGGGCTTAAAACTGCCGCCAAGGACCCTTCTGACCCGGCTGCCATGAAACAACTGGCACAGGCAGAACAGGGACTGTCCGGTGCTCTTGGCAGGTTATTTGCCCTGTCCGAATCATATCCGGACTTAAAGGCCAACCAGAATATGATGCAGTTGTCCGAGGAATTGACTACCACGGAGAACAAGGTTGCCTTTGCCCGACAGGCCTATAACGACTCGGTCATGCAATACAACACGCTGCGTGAGTCTTTCCCGAACAACTTTTTTGCTGGCTGGTTCAGTTTCCTGGCTGCAGAATTGCTGGAAATCGAGGATGAGGCCAAACGCGAAGCTCCACAGGTTTCATTCTGAGTTGATTTTGTATTCAGCAACTGCCCAAACCGGGCAGTTGCCTGGTAACACAAACAAACCATGAATTTCTTCGAATCCCAGGAACAGGCCCGGCGTCAGAGTCGCTGGCTTATCTTTCTGTTCATCCTTGCCGTTGTCATTATTATCGTGGTGATCGACATCGCCATGCTGGTCGCATTCGGTGTAATGGATCCTGAACAGCAGCAAGGAATTTTCAGCCTGCAAACGCTGAAAAGTAACTTGCCAACGCTGGCAGGTGGCGCACTGTTGACTGCTACGGTAATACTGGTGGCCAGCTTGTTTAAGACCATGGCCTTACGTTCGGGTGGCGGTAAAGTTGCCCGCGATCTGGGCGGCACCCTGGTTGAAGCAGATGCACGTGATCCGTTGCGCCGGCGTTTGTACAACGTGGTTGAAGAAATTGCACTTGCATCCGGTGTACCCGTGCCGGAGATCTATGTTCTGGATCAGGAATCCGGTATCAATGCTTTTGCAGCGGGTTTTACGCCCGCGGATGCTGCGGTTGCTGTTACCCGCGGTGCACTTGAGAAGCTCAGTCGCAATGAGTTGCAGGGTGTGATCGCGCATGAGTTCAGCCATATATTTAATGGCGATATGCGCTTGAATATCCGCCTGATGGGGGCCTTGTTTGGTATTTTGATGTTATCCCTGATCGGACGGCGGGTATTGCATGGCTCCTATTACATGGGCCGTTCGAAGAACAATAACGGTGGCGCCATTATGCTGGTAGCTGTGGCTGTCATGCTGGTCGGTTATATCGGCCTGTTTTTCGGTCGCTGGATCAAGTCGGCGGTGTCACGGCAACGTGAATACCTGGCGGATGCCTCGGCCGTTCAGTTCACACGCGATCCGGATGGCATTGCAGGTGCATTAAAGAAAATTGCCGTATACAGTGACGCGTCATACCTGAATGTCGAGAGTGAAGAAGTCAGTCATATGTTGTTTGGTGATGGGGAGAAGACGAGTATGTTTTCTACCCACCCACCTTTGAATGATCGTATCTCCAGGGTCGATCCATCTTTTACCCGTGAGGACTTGAGCAGCCTTGCCAAAAGGCTTGAACGTGAAAGGGAAAGTCAGTCCAGACAGGCTGCCAGGGAGGAGGAACAACGGGCGAAGAAGCAGGGCGGCGGCATGTTTGATGCCGGTAATATCGTAGACCAGATCGGCAGTCCGGACTTTTCCAGAATATTAATGGCTGCCGCGTTGGCAGCGTCGATTCCCGAAGAGATCAGCCGGGCGGCACATTCGGGTGAATGGGCGACAGAAGTCCTTTTCTTTTGCCTGATGGACAAAGAAGCCGAAGTTCGCGAACAGCAACTATTGTCAATAGCCCGGCATATGGGAAATGACAGCGAGACACGAGTTCGTGGTTTACTGAGTGCGGTTCCCGACCTGGCGCGTGAGCAGCGCTTGCCGTTGCTCGAAATTGCATTTCCAGAGCTCAAGCGTCGACCACCGGACTATGTCGGTGATGTGCTCAGCACCATCAAGGAACTCAACGAGGCTGACGGACACGTTGATGTATTCGAGTATCTGCTGGCTAAAATTATTGCCCAGCATGTGTGGGAGTCCGTTAACCCGCAGAAAGTCCGGATGTCGGGGAAAAAGTCACTGCACCAGGTTCGCGATAAGGCACTGGATGTGATCGCTGTGTTGGCACACCACGGCCATGAAAATGCAGACGGTGTACAGGCTGCTTACGAGGTTGGTGCCAGTGCACTTTTTGCTCAAAGCTCAGCAGCAATGCCGGTTTTCGAAGACTGGAGCCATGCACTGGACAGCGCATTGCCTGAACTGGATAAGCTCAAACCGGCAGACAAGGAGGTACTGGTCAAGGCACTGATTGCCACGGTCATGTCAGATAACCGCATTGCAGTTGCAGAAATGGAATTGTTACGCGTCGTCTGTGCCCTGATTCATGTACCGCTGCCGATGATTACCGGTGGAGAAGTGCCTGATTCTTAAGAATGGCGTCTGCGCTCTTCTCAGCAATCATGATCACCGGTGCGTTGGTGTTTCCTGAAATCAGTTCCGGCATGATAGAGGCATCAACCACGTGAAGATTTTCCAGACCATGTACTTTCAGGTCTGAATCCACTACTGCCATCGGGTCATCGCCCATCTTGCAGGTGCCGACAGGGTGGTAAATTGTTTCCGCTTTTCGCCTTATGAAATCAACCCGCTCACCTTTTGTCTGAACGGACTCTTCCGGAAAAATAAACCCATCACGATATGGAGTGAAGGCTTCCTGGCTGAAGATTTCTTTGGACCAGCGCGCGCATTCCAGCATGACGTCAAGATCATGGCCGGATTGTAGGTAGTTGGGTTGAATGGCGGGCGCTTTGGTCGGGTCGGCGGACTTCAGGCGAATCTCACCACGACTCTCGGGTCGTAACTGGCAGGCATGGATCGTCATTCCGCGACCGGGGAGAATATTACGCCCGTGATCATCCAGCATTGCCGGTACAAAATGAAACTGGATGTCCGGCCGGCTATCTGTTGCCAGGCTGCTGGTAACGAAACCGCCTGCTTCGGCGATATTGGATGTTGCCGGACCATTCTTTCCAAACAGGTATCTCAATCCCGCCAGTAGTTCACTGAGTTTGTCATAGGTTTTACGGCTGGAACTCGAAATCAGTGTGCAAATATCCAGGTGATCCTGAAGGTTTTGACCTACTCCCGGCAGGTCATGCACCACCTTGATACCGGTTGCCTGTAAATGATCGGCCGGGCCGATGCCAGACAACATCAGCAGTTGGGGTGAATTGATGGCGCCGCCGCAGAGAATGACTTCACCACCATGAAACTGGTGCTGTTGACCTTTGTGCGATACCTCAACACCGTTAACACGGCCATTTTCAAGCAGTAATTTACCTGCCATAGCGTGTGTTAACACATTCAAATTGCTTCGCTTCAGAACCGGTTTCAGATACGCGCTTGCAGCACTGCACCGCTGACCATTTCGTTGTGTAACCTGGTAAATTCCAACCCCGGTCTGTTGCGGGCCATTAAAATCATCGTTACGCGTATAACCCACTTCGGTGCAGGCCTGCAGGAAGGTCTGGCTGAGCGGGTTAACGTATTTGAGGTCCTGTACAGCCAGCGGACCACCGGTCGCGTGTAACTCAGAAGTGCCGCGTTGTTGATTCTGCGCTTTCAGGAAAAAAGGTAATATACTGCTAAAATCCCAGCCTGAATTTCCCAGCGCAGCCCAGTGATCATAGTCTTCATGCTGGCCGCGGGTATAGATCATTGCGTTTATGGAGCTGGAACCACCCAGGACTTTTCCCCGCGGCCAGAAAAGTTGACGCTGGTTGAGCTCTTTCTGGGGTTCGGTCTTGTACGTCCAGTTAATCTTTGTGTTGTTGGCCAACTGGGCCAGGCCGGCAGGCATATGGATAAACGGATTGCTGTCAGGACCGCCTGCTTCCAGCAACAGGACACGGTTTGCAGGGTTCGCACTCAGGCGGTTTGCCATTACACAGCCGGCAGAGCCCGCACCTACAACGATATAATCGTATTCCATCAATATCTTCTCAGCATTTTCCTCAGGGATATGTTCATGATACCCAATGACTGATAGTTGATATACAAATGTTCAAAAAAGTGGCTTGCTGCTTGACCCAAATCAGCTTCAGCTTGTTACTTGATGTGACGTTTATAGGCCTAAATCGGGTATAGTTGCCCCTTAACCCAGCGGGGCACGAATTTTGACTTTAACGCGACTTTCATTAGGCAATCCGGTGGCCGTCATCGTCGCCGGCATTCTGGTGGTCATTTTTGGCACCCTGAGTCTGATGCAGTTGCCAATCCAGATGACGCCGGAAATTGAACGTCCGGTGATTTCCGTGGGAACTTCATGGCGGGCGTCTGCTCCGAACGAGATTGAGTCAGAAATCCTGGAGCCACAGGAGGATGTGCTTCGCAGCGTGCCCGGTTTGCTAAGGATGTCATCGACAGCCAGCTTTGGCAGGGGTTCGATCCAGATGGAATTCTCCATCGGTACGGATATGAGCCGGGCTCTGATCGAGGTGATGAACCGGCTTAACCAGGTGCCAAGATATCCGGTTGATGCCAATGAACCGGTGATCAGGGTGGGTGGCAGTCGTTTTGAGAAGGTCATCGCCTGGTTCGGCGTGTCGGTAAAACCCGGCAATGATCGTCCGATTGAGACCTATCAGGATTTTCTGGATGACACCGTTATTACCCGCCTGGAACGGGTGCCCGGCGTGTCCGGAACCGGCGCCTTTGGTGGCCGTAGAAACGAAGTCAGGATTACCTTTGATCCCTACAAGGCTGCAAGTATTGGCCTTGATCTGACCTCAATATCGAGTGGCCTGGGCTCCAACTCAAACGTTTCTGCAGGCAGCACAGAGGTCGGCCGGCGCCAGTACACCATTCGTTTTAGTGGTAAATACGAAGTTGAAGCGCTGGGTGACCTGGTACTGGAGTGGCGTGGTGGAGAAGCGGTGCGCCTGAAAGATATCGCCCGTATTGAAATGACCATGGTTGATGCGTCTACGGTGCTGAATACGAAGGGTAAGGCATCAATCGGCATCAATGTCATCCCGGAGTCCGGGGTCAACGTGCTTGAAGTGATATCTGCAATCAAAGAGACGATTGCCGACCTGGCGGCCAACGAACTGGACCGGGCCGGGCTCACCATAACGCAAACCTATGATGAGTCTGTTTATGTCATATCTTCGATCAAAATGGTGCGTAACAACCTGCTACTGGGTATGTCGCTGGCCGTAGTGGTTTTATGGTGGTTTTTGCGTAAATTCCGTGCAACGTTGATCGTTGCCCTGTCCATCCCGTTGTGCCTGTTTGCAGCATTTGTGGTACTGAATATTACCGGTCGTACATTGAATATCATTTCTTTGGCCGGTCTCGCATTTGCGACAGGCATGGTCCTGGATGCCGCGATCGTTGTACTGGAAAATATTTTCAGACAACGTGAGGCCGGGCGCGATGGTAATGATGCGTCCGAGCGCGGAACCCAGCAGGTTTGGGGAGCATTGCTCGCCTCCACCGCGACCACGGTGGCCATATTCATGCCCGTGGTGTTTTTGAGGGACGAGGCCGGGCAATTGTTCAGCGACCTGGCAGTCACAATATCCGCGGCAGTCACCGCTTCGTTGATTGTCGCTGTCACCGTTTTACCATCTGCTGCCGCAAACTGGGTAAAAGGCAGTGCAATTGAGGATGTACACCGTCATTGGTGGCGATGGGCGACGGATCATATTATGCGTTGGACTGATACCCCTGTCCGTCGCCGCTCCTGGATTGTAATTCTGACTGTAGTGCCATTGTTAATGGCATTTGTACTCAAGCCTGCGGCTGACTATTTACCCGAAGGTAAACGAAATTTCCTGTTTGGATTCATGGTGGCGCCGCCAGGGTTGGGCGTGGAAACGGGTAAAAGGGAAGTGATGGATGTCATCAACCAGCGGTTAGCACCTTACATCGACGGTTCAAAGCCCATCCAATTGAGCACCTATTTTCTGGGTACTTCGCGAACTTATGGCACGTTTCTGGGTGGGTTCGCAGTTGATCCGGCAGATCTTGATGAATTTATTGAGCTGTTCAATTCAGAAATTTTGCAGGGCTTTCCGGATACGATCGCGTTTGCCGGGCGGCGCGCCATTTTCGGCGGGTCCAGAGGTGGCCGGCAGATTAATGTCGATTTGCAGGCAGATTCGTTTGAGTCCCTGATCAGGGGAGGGCAGGTCGGGTTTGACGCCATCCTGACGGCACTGCCCGGTGCCAATATTCGACCGCTGCCCGGTTTGGAGCAGGCCGAACCGGAGATTCGCTTAATCCCCAATGACCGGCGAATCGCAGAGGTTGGCTGGAACCGCTCCCGCATGGCAACCATCATTCGTGCAATGGGTGACGGGGCATTCATGGGCGAGTATTTTGATGGTACACGACGATATAATGTCATTATGCGGGCGGAACAGTGGTATACCCCCGAGGAACTGGCTTCGATGCCGGTCGCGACCGCGAGTGGTGAGATACAGACCCTCGGGGAGTTGGTGGACATTACCCGAACAGCCGGCCCTTCTCAGATAAGAAGGGTTGACCGTAAACGCACGCTGACATTGCAGGTGACGCCGCCATCATCAATGGCTTTGGAAGAAGCACTCAATGTCATTGACGAGAAGGTGGTGCCTAAAATTCTGGAGCAACTGCCACAAGATGCATCAATCAAGCTGCGTGGTACAGCTGAAGCACTGGATGAGGCGTTACGAAGCATGACCGGCAGTTTTACACTGGCAATCGTCATATTGTATTTACTGATATCCGCCCTGTTCCGGTCTTTCAGGGATTCGTTACTGGTGATTCTGACCATACCCATGGCAACTGTTGGCGGCATCATTTCGCTGCGCCTGATGGATGTGGCATTAACAGCGAGCGGTGGACAGCAAATGGATTTGTTAACCATGATTGGTTTTGTGATATTGCTGGGGCTTGTGGTCAATAATGCGATTCTGCTGGTCTACCGCTCCCGTGATGCGGAGCGTGAAGGAATGTCCAGAAAAGATGCGGTTGAAAGTGCGGTACGACTTCGGCTGAGGCCAATCCTGATGAGTACAATGACCAGTATCTTCGGTATGTTGCCGCTGATGTTGATGCCGGGTGCAGGCACCGAACTTTATAGGGGAATGGCGACGGTAATTGTGGGTGGGATGCTGGTAAGCACGCTGTTCACGTTGTTACTGTTACCCAGTTTATTGCGCACCAACGAGGAGTCATATCCTGAAAAGCAATTGGACCCGGCAGTAAGCTAGTGCTCCTTCAGCATAATAAATACGGACAAGACAGAATGACAAGACCAATAAATCTGCTATGGGTATTCCTGACGCTGGCTGTATTCTCAACCATGCTGGCTGCCCAGGATGCAACGCGCGCGGCTAACGTGCGTGTAGCCACTGCGTCCATGCAATCCCTGGCACCTTTAACGCTGGTGCCCGGCACGGTTGTCAGTCGTAATGACGCAAAGCTGGCTGCAGAGGTGACCGGACGCCTTCTTGATGTGGCTGATGTAGGCATGATTGCAATGAAAGGTGATGTGGTTGCCCGGATTGAAGATACGGTAATAAGGCTCAGAAGGGATGAGTTGCTCGCCGAAGTTGAGCGTTCCAAGGCCAGGTTGCGCTACCTCGAGAGTGAAGAACGCCGCTATGTTCAACTGGCTGAATCAAATCTCGCAGCGGCCACAAAACTTGAAGAAACCCGCTCAGACCGTGATGTTTCCCGCAGTGATTTGCAGGTCGCAAGGTCGCGCCTGGCGCAGATAGAAGACCAGTTGGCTCGCACACGGATAGCCGCACCGTTCGACGGGATCGTGGTTGAGCGTTTGATGATGCCGGGTGAAAGGGTCGATGTCGGTAGAAATGTTGTGCGTATAGTAGATCAGCAGCATCTTGAGGTGATCGCCAGAGCACCGCTGGACTACTATTCATTTGTCCGGCCAGGTCAACAACTGGAGCTGAGAACAGGGCCGGTACTTTCGAGTGGTACGGTCAGGACCGTTGTGGCCATAGGCTCTGAGAACACCCACCAATTTGAATTGCGGCTTGATATTGAAGGTAACCGTTTCCCTGTCGGCCAGACGTTGCGGGTCTCTGTTCCAACTTCTGTTGCCAGGCAAGCACTTGTGGTGCCCCGGGACGCATTGGTGTTAAGACCGGAGGGAATAACGGTTTTTGTTGTAGATAACGACCAGGTTGCCAGGCAGGTGGCCGTTAAAACCGGTATCGATGCCGGCGATAAAATTGAAATTATGGGTGAGCTTAACGATGGTGATACAGTGATCGTGCGTGGCAACGAACGTCTGCGGCCGGGTCAGTCAGTTACCATCATGGATAGTTAACCGCGTTGAATCTCATCAATATACACAAGGGTGAGTGGCCACGTTTCTTACTGGCTTTCAGCTATTTCTTTTTTCTTCTTGCCGGTTATTTCATGTTGCGGCCGATTCGCGGCACCGTTGCGGCAAATCATGCTGACTCGTTGCAATGGTTGTATACCGCAACCTTCATTTCAATGCTGCTGATTGTTCCTGTATTCGGCTGGCTGGTGTCAAAGTTCAGACGGGGTCGCTTTGTACCCGGCATTTATCTGTTTTTTATCTCCAACCTGGCCTATTTCGCTTTTGCCTTCAAGGGGGATGCAACCGGGGATTGGATTCAATATGGTTTTTATGTCTGGCTCAGTGTTTTCAACCTGTTTGTCGTATCAATTTTCTGGAGCTTCATGGCCGACATTTTTCACCCAGGCCAGGCTCAGCGCCTGTTTGGCAGCATCATGGCCGGTGGCAGCCTGGGTGCAATTTCCGGTCCCTTGCTGACCGCCAACTGGGTAGGGGATATCGGATCCGGAGGAGTCATTAAACTGGCGATGTTTTTTCTGTTGGTGGCGACTGTCTTTGCGATCATTCTCGGCCGCTTTGAACGTCGAAATCATCACGATAAACCAGCAAAAATCATAGGTGGCAGCATCTGGGAGGGGGCTGTACATGTATTTAAATCAAAGTATATGTTACTGATTTGCCTGTTAATGTTGTCTCACAATTTGATCTCAACATATTTGTACATTGGCCTGGCAATGTTGGTAGACCAAAATATCATCGGTTTTAATGAGCGCACGCAATTCTTCAGCTATGTTGATCTGGTCGTGCAAATACTGGCATTCTTGTTTCAGTTCGTAATAACGTCCCGGCTGGTGGTGTTTCTGGGTATGCCGCGTACCGCGATCTTACCGCCGATATTATTAGCAGCGGGTTTTACCCTGTTAGGAAGTTCGCTGGGTTTGGTGCTGTTTGCAGCTGTTCAAGTGGCGCAGAGGGCGCTTAATTATGGACTTTTGGGACCTGTCAAAGAGATGCTGTTCACCGTGGTTGACCGGGAAACCAAGTACAAGAGCAAAAACTTCATAGACACAGTGGTGTATCGAGGTAGCGATGTAACCGCGAGCTGGTTGTTCAAGGGCATGATGACCGCGGGGCTTTCACTCGGTCAGCTTGCATGGATTTATATCCCGATCCTGGGGATTTGGGGCATTGGCGCCTGGCACCTGGGCAAGGCATATACGCGATTGAAGGGCCGGTTGGATACTGCGACTTGATAGGCAGTACGCATGATAAACCCATATTGTGTTCCTGACATCATCAAGCAGTTTTGACATAGCCAGCCTTTTTAATAGAAAACAAGCTTATATTTCCCAGCCAAGCCTGAGAATAGGCAATTGGCGTGCTTTTCTGTAGGCAAAGCAAGTGCATAGCAGTCGTTATTTACTGATAAAAATTAATTTTCAAAACTAACAATTACTTATATCGTTGCAAATCAGAGGGCTTCTATACAAAATAAGTTAACAGGGTGGGCGTATCCTGAAATTAAGCCTGATATGCCTGAATTTCCGCTTATTTTAAAGTTAGCCAGAAAAGGAGATATTATGAAAAAGCCTTGGATAGATATAATCCATCATCAAACATACGAACTCAAATTCTCACCGAGCACCAATAAGTCCCCGATCGCTGACGAACCTCACGCGTCCTCTCTGCCGATAAAGGATAAAAGTCATAAGAACATGGTCGATGAATTGCCAAGCATTATGGGTGGACCTGTTCGAGTTATTGCGACGCGCAACTACATTGATGATCACGCCTCCACAATCGAGGTATGCGTCGCTGGTAGTGATCAGGACGTTGTGGGTAACTACGTTATGACTGAGAGTGCACATGCGAGTGATCATCTTATAGTCATTATGATCAAGAAGGTATCCGATAAGGGTGGCGTCCAAGAGATTAACTACGTGCCTTGGGCTGAGATCCGAGGTGTTTCATTCCATCGCCAGTGCTTCAAACATTGAGGGTAGTAAAGGGCTAACAAAGCACTCCACCTGACCGCTTACGCGTCAGGTGAGTTTGGTCGTTATGCACATTAGTGATTACAAAAGGCACACAATGTGCTAATCTACATGTATGAGTCACTTTGCATGGAATTCTGAAAAGAATGCGCAGTTAATACGGGAAAGAGGGATATCATTTGAACGTGTGATTTATCACATAGAGCGAGATGAAATCTTGGATGTCATTGAACATCCCAATTCTTCTAAATATCCAAACCAACGGATGTTCATCTTAGACATAGGTAACTATGCGTACCTGGTGCCATTTGTTGAAACCGAATCTGAGATTTTCCTTAAAACGATCATTCCAAGCCGCAAAGCCACTAGAAAATACCTTGAGGTGAAACTAGATGAGTAAGAAATTGAGTAAAGCTGAGAAAGACATCCTTGAATCATATGAAAATGATGAATGGGTTTCTGTATCCAAGCCATCTGATATTGCGAGGTATAAGGCGGCTGCAAAGGCTACTTTTAAGAAAGACAAACGGGTGAACATTCGAATATCAGAACTGGACCTGGAGTTATTGCAGGAAAGAGCTCTTATCGAAGGATTGCCATATCAAACACTAATGTCCAGTGTTTTGCACAAGTATGTAACCGGTCGGTTCTCGGAGAAAAATGCATAACAAATCATTCAACCGGACGCGGGAAAGTTGGGCGGCGCGTATCCGCGTAAACATCATCACCCGCGCCGGTTAATTCGGACGTTAGGCGCCTTAATGAAAAGAAAGCTCAATAGGTACTGAGATATATGAAGATCACCCAAAGCGTATTGGCACTCGTAGCAACATTATTTGGTCTTGCAACAATTTTTGCAGGCGCTCGTGTCCTTCTCGGTTCAGATCCGGGATACATCGTTTTCCGACCGCTGCTAATCTATAACACAGCAATGGGTATTGTGTATGTCGCAGCAGGTATCATCATTTGGCGCAACTTCAAACAAGGTATGTATGTGGCAGCAGCTATATTCATTCTTAATCTCGTCGTGCTGGCAGCAATCTACTTTCTGTACACAGAAGGGAGCTCAATTGCTGTTGACAGCCTTCGTGCCATGTCTTTACGAACTGTAGTATGGCTCGCTCTGTTTGCCGGGTTAGTGTGGTTAAGTAGTAGGAACAAACCCTTCGGTTTCAAGCCAGATGCCTAACAAATCGCTTCACTGGAATTTTGCTACGCTGCGCTTCGCAAAATCCTGTG
>Ga0164313_10000804_pt1 | contig 26443 bp, 21 predicted proteins | sample GuaBasSedimGuay4_FD_113735 | JGI IMG/M metagenome (GOLD analysis project Ga0164313, IMG submission 113735) | Subseafloor sediment microbial communities from Guaymas Basin, Gulf of California, Mexico - Guay4, Core 4569-4, 0-3 cm | ecosystem: Environmental > Aquatic > Marine > Hydrothermal vents... | reverse complement strand
CCTGAGGTCATATTTGAACTGAACGTTCCGGTGCTGGGTATCTGTTATGGCTTGCACACCATGGCCGCCCAATTGGGGGGTGTCGTGAGGCCTTCATCCTTCAAGGAATTTGGCTATGCACGGGTCAGGGTGGAACAGCCTTCCCGCCTGCTCCAGAGCATCGAAGACCACGTCGATGAGAAGGGCAGGCCGCAACTGGATGTGTGGATGAGTCACGGCGACAAGGTGGTCGAACTTCCCCCCGGATTTGAACTCGTCGCCAGCACCGATTCTGCGCCGGTGGCCGCCATCGCTGATGACGGACGGGGCTATTACGGGATTCAGTTTCATCCGGAGGTAACCCACACCGCGCAGGGCAGGCGCATTCTCGAGCGCTTTGTACACGATATTTGTGGGTGCGAGGAGGCCTGGACGGCAGAAAATATCATCAGGGACAGTATTGAACGGGTGCGCGGGCAAGTCGGCAGCGATCAAGTCATCCTGGGCCTTTCCGGCGGTGTTGATTCCAGCGTGGTGGCTGCTCTCCTGCAACGTGCCATTGGTGACCAACTGACCTGCATCTTCGTTGATACCGGCATGCTGAGGTACCAGGAGCCGGAGCAGGTAATGGCTACCTTTGCACGACACATGGGCGTGCGCGTGATCAAGGTGGACGCGCGCAGACGGTTCCTGGACGCACTGAAGGGTGTGACAGACCCGGAAGAAAAACGCAAGGTCATCGGCGCTATGTTCATCGAGGTTTTCGAGGAGCAGTCCAGGGCGATGGGGGACGCCAGGTGGCTGGCCCAGGGAACCATCTATCCCGATGTGATCGAGTCGGCCGGCAGTAAAACCGGCAAGGCACATGTGATCAAGTCACACCACAACGTGGGCGGACTGCCTGACTACATGAAGATGGAACTGGTCGAGCCGCTGCGGGAATTGTTCAAGGACGAAGTTCGCAAGATAGGTATCGAACTGGGCCTGCCGCGTGAAATGGTTTTCCGGCACCCGTTCCCGGGCCCCGGCCTGGGCGTTCGTATTCTTGGCGAAGTCAAAGAAGAGTTCATTGATCTGCTGGCACGGGCTGATCATATTTTTATCGATGAACTGCAGAAGCACGACCTGTATGATCGCACCAGCCAGGCCTTCGCTGTTTTCCTGCCGGTAAAGTCCGTTGGCGTGACCGGCGACCAACGCCGCTATGAATATGTGATTGCGCTCAGGGCGGTAGAAACCGTGGATTTCATGACGGCCAAGTGGGCCCAGCTTCCTTACGAGTTTTTGGAACTTGTATCGTTAAGGATAGCTAATGAAATCAATGGAATATCACGCGTTGTTTATGATATTTCTGGGAAACCACCAGCTACCATTGAGTGGGAGTAGACCGATTACAGACCAGCAATGGATGACGCGCGCCATGTCCCTGGCCCAGCAGGCTGCTGCGCAGGGTGAAGTGCCGGTAGGGGCGGTAGTCGTGCGCGATGGCGACATGGTGGGTGAGGGCTGGAACCGGAATATTGCTTTGAACGACCCCAGCGCCCATGCCGAAATCGTGGCACTGAGGGATGCTGGCAAGAAATTGAAAAATCACCGTTTGCCGGGTTGCGTTTTATACGTGACGCTTGAGCCATGTGCGATGTGTGTCGGGGCGATGGTGCATGCGCGCCTGGATCGAGTGGTGTTTGGGGCTTTAGATCCCAAAACCGGCGCCTTGGGCGGAGCATACAGTTTGCCGGCCGCTCATTCCCACAACCACGTGCTGGAATACCAGGGTGGATTGATGGCGGACGAAGCTTCAGAGCTGCTGAGAGCTTTTTTTCGTGCGAGACGATAATGTAATTTCCCATATGGAGAGGTAGTATTTTGATGAATATCAGGCGCTTTTTAATTGTGACTTTGCTGCTGCTATTGGCGACAGAGCCAGTGTTTGCATACCTGGATCCAGGCACCGGCAGTATGCTGCTCCAGGTGATCCTGGGCGGTGTTGCGGCAGTAGCCGTGGCGATCAAGCTTTTTTGGTACAAAATCAGGGCGGCTGTTGGATTGGGCAAGAAATCCAGCGCCGAGGATGAAACGGGCTGAGGTGGTTTCCGCTGACACATTTTCAATCGAGGCCGGATCTTTCCGTGACCGCGACGGCAGAATTTACCGCTCGGATGACCGGATCATCAGGGGCGTCAGCCAGCTTGCGCTGGAGGAATTTCAGAAACTGCAGTCCACGCGCTTTTACACGAAATTTCTGGAGCAAGGGCAACTCGTAGAAAGCCACATTCTGCCGGCGGACCAGGTTCCTCTGTCTCAGAATGTACAGCAGCAATGGGCCGGCTTCCTGGAACACAGCCTGATCCCCGTTATCAGTTATCCCTACGAGTGGACTTTTGGCATGCTGCGCGATGCCGCCCTGTTGCAACTGGATCTGCTCGAGGCCGCCATTCTCGAAGGGATGACGCTCAAGGATGCGACGCCCTACAACATCCAGTTTGTTTCAGGCCGTCCGGTTTTTATCGATATCCCCTCTTTTGAAACCCTGCCCGCCGGGGCGCCCTGGGCCGGTTATCGGCAGTTCTGTGAGATGTTTCTTTTTCCGCTGATGCTGCAGGCTTACAAGGGTATTGATTTTCAACCATTGATGCGCTCGAGTATCGATGGAGTCGGCATCCAGATGGCTGCGCGCCTGTTCGGGTTCAGAGACCGGTTCAGGTCAGGCGTGCTGACCCACGTCTGGCTGCAGGCCAAACTGGACAGCCGCTACGGCAGCACCAGTCAGAACGTTCGCTCAGACCTCAAGTCAGCGGGTTTCAACAAAGAGATGATTCTGGCCAATATCCGCAAGATGCGCAAACTGCTTATCCGGCTCAAGTGGCAGGGTGATGGGTCTGAATGGGGCAGTTACGAGGAATTTCACAATTACAGCGAAGATGATCACCTGCTGAAGGAAGCATTTATCGAGGAGTGTGTGGCAGCCAGCGAAGCGCACCTGGTATGGGATATCGGCTGTAACACCGGCCAGTTTTCAAAAATCGCCGCAGCGCATGCCAGTGGTGTGGTCGCCATGGACCTGGATCATTTTGCCGTGGAGCGTCTTTATCGTGAGATAAAGGCAGAAGGAATAGAAGATATCCTGACTCTGGTACAGAATGTGGCCGACCCTTCCCCGAACTGGGGTTGGCGTAACAGCGAGCGCACCGACCTCAAAACACGCGCCCGGCCGGACCTGGTGTTGTGCCTGGCCCTGATCCACCACGTGGTGATCTCGGCCAACATCCCGCTCGAAGAATTTATCGGTTGGTTGGCTGACACCTCTGACCAACTCGTCATCGAATACGTAGCCCGCTCTGATGATAAAGTCGAGGCTTTGCTGCGTAACAAGGAAGACAAGTATTCGGATTACAGCAGGGAGAGGTTGGAGCAGGCATTGAGCAGGCATTACAAGATACTGAGGCAACAGCCGCTGGATTCAGGCAATCGTTTCCTATATTGGTGCGCCAGAAATGATCATTCCAGCTGAATCGGGTCTATCGCCTGCAAGGAACGCCGTCAATTAACCTGCCACAGATCAAAAATTCAGAAATTAGCCGGATGACCCAGCTGCGCTATGCACTGGCTCCGGCATTACTGCTGTGCCTTAACTTGCTGGTGTTTGGCACTTTCACGGTTTATAGCGGCAATTCCGCTGAATTCCTTCTGCCCTACATTGATGTTTTGAAGTTTTTACTGCTTCCGGGACTCGTTGCTGTCCTTATTCTGTGCTTCATCGCCTGGGGATTAAATAGCCGTCATGCGGTGGCGTACTGCGTTGTCTTGATGTTCCTGGCATTCATTACCTACCTTCATGGCAACCTGATACGTTGGGATGTGGGTGTGCTGGATGGATCGGCGTTGGATCTGTCCCGAAGCTGGCGCGGCCTGGTGGATGCAATGGTCTGGGCGGTGCTGGCCTGGCTGGCCTGGAGGTTTCGGTATTACCTGGTAGCGCAGGGTTGGAAGATTTGCCTCGTACTAGCCGTGTTTCAGGCGATTGGTCTCAGCACACAGGTGGGTAAAATTTCGGATAACGCTTCAATTGCCAAAAGTTATCCAGAGGAAAATTCATTTTTTTATAAAAAAAATAATGTGATACACATCGTTCTTGATGCATTTCAGGCAAATGTTTTTGAGTTTGTTTTGAAATCCAGACCACAAATGAAGGATGAACTTTCGGGGTTCACCTTCTTTCGGGATGCAGTTACTCCGTCAGATGTCACTTACCTGAGTGTACCAGCCACATTGAGTGGCAAAGTCTATACCAACGACATTGCGATTTCCGATTACCTCGACCAAACACTGGGCGGTGAAAACCTGTATACCTTTCTGGCTGAGAGGAATTATGCTGTCGATGTGGCAACGCCCTTGTGGTGGAATCAGACCAGCAGCATTTTTTCCAGCTACTACCGCATTCCAACACCTTATGTGGGAAACGAAGCCTTGCGCAGCACCGCACTGCTGCTATTTGATATTTCCCTGTTCCGCCAGGCCCCACATTTTCTGAAATCCCGAATTTACAGAAATGGCATCTGGCTGCTTTCCAATCGCTTGCTCAGTCAGCCTGAACAACAATTTTCACATTTTGCACACAATGAGTTCCTGCGTGATTTTACTGAGCGTGCAGTCATCAAATCAGAGCGTCCGACTTACAAGTTCGTTCACCTGGTGACGCCACATGCCCCCCTGGTCACTGATCAGGAGTGTGGTTTTTTCGGCGCAGAGCAGGCCTACAGCCTGGAGACATTTGGCACACAGTCACGCTGCACGATGGAAACAGTCATAGAATTTTTTCGGCGACTAAAAAAGCTCGGTATCTACAATGACTCCTTGCTGATCATTCACGGTGACCACGGCGGGGGTGTAGCGTTTGATATGCGGGGTGCTGACGGCCAGGCAAGCAATAGTTCAGAATCCCTGCACCTGATGTGGGGTAACCCGTTGCCGTTAGTCTTGATCAAACCACCGGGTGCTGATGGCCCACTGCGCATATCCAACTATCCGGTATCATTGACAGACCTGCCTGCGACTGTCGCTGACTTGCTCGACATGGAAAACCCATTCCCAGGACGATCCATGTTTGATGAAGTAAGTGGTGAACCACCTGTCCGCGAATATCATCGCAGTACCATGCACCGTAATGACGCGGCTGCAAAAGACCGGTTCGATAACTTCAGCAGTTTTTTTATCAGTGGGAGTGTTTACGATGTCGCTGCCTGGTCTGAGGAAAAATTTTATCAGGCACCGGTGACCACCGAGGATGAAAGATATGCCTGGGGTGTCGCAATGAGTTTTGGCAGTCGGGGTAACTTCAAGCCATTCCAGGATGGGGGCTGGACTGTGACGCGGGTTAATGATATTTCCTGGACTCAGGGGTACCGGGCTGGCCTGTCCATACAGTTCCCGGTCACAACGGATGCGGTAAGGATGAGCATCAAGTTGAAACCCTTTCTGGTCCCGGACAAGCTGGACCAGCAGCGGGTAACAGTAATGATCAATGACCATGAGCTCGCGTACTGGGAACTGACTGAAAACAGATTTCAGAAAAAGGAAGTACTGATTCCATCAAAGCTGTTCAAGCCCGGTGAAACTACCGAATTCAGCTTCATTCTCCCCGATGCGCAGGCACCTCTTTCCCTGGGCGCCGGTGAAGATAGCAGATTACTTGGTTTGGCGTTCATGAGCCTACGGTTTGACCGTGTGATCAGGTCCGAATAGTGCCGCTGATCCATCAGAAATCCTGATCGACTTGATCTGAGCCGAAGCCTGCCAGTCCGGTTTCCCGGGAGGGGAGTAGGTGTGCTCAAACAGGACCGTCAGGAAATTCCGCCCCGGTTTTATCAATTCGTTATCCAGTGGGACTGATATGGTCTGCCAGTCATCTTCGGAAGGCGCCAGGCGATAGCTGCCCGCTGTTTCAATTCTATTGATCTGTACAGTAAAAGACTGCGCGGGTATCCAGTCTGGAAGACGTACAATCAGTTCGAGTAATGGCGCATTAATTGATTCAGTTATCTGGATCAAAAAACCCAGTTGCCGCCCGCCAACCCATGAGGCGTCTTCGTTCGGTTTTTCCCGGTTCAGGGCTGCGCCCAGCATGTAGCCCTTGGCTGTATTAAAGTTGACAGGGTCGTATTCCGCAGGCAGTTTACTGAAGCTCTTGATGTCAGTCAAAACCCATTGCTCCCCATCCCGGGCGGACTGGCCCACCGCAAATACCGAATAGGGAATGGCGTTTCCGCTATATAAATCCGCAATTGAATAGGGTGTGAAGAAACGTTCACGCGGCCTGGATTCCGTGAACTCAAACGCAGATTGCTGAGTGCTATCGATTCCCATCAAAGCCAGCGCGGTGGGCGCGACATCGAGCAGGCTGGTCGGGTTCTGGCTGATCTGTAACGGCGCCTTGTTGTTCATCTCCTTGACCAGAAGAGCGGGACGGCCTGAACCCAGCAGCCCCCGGTAGAGTCCATGGTTCAGTGGCGAGGAAGACATGTCATCCGGAAAAATGTAATGACCATGATCACCGGAAATGATGAAGGCAGTCTGATCATAAATCCCGGCCTGTTTCAGGCGGTCCAGAAAAGACGCGATGCCGTTCAGTACACAGTAAGCCTGTGCCTTGTAGCTTTCTCGTTCCTTGCTAAAAGAACTTTGAAGACGGCATTCTGCGTCCCATTTAGCGGGCATGTGCGTACCAAGGAAGTGGTACCACTTGTATACCGGCCGGTCGTCAATAACGTAAAGGTTTTCCGTCCATTCTCGGATCACCGGATCTGGCCAGGGCGACGATCCATCCAGCGTCGTATCGGCCATGAACCAATGGCCGGCCGCATAAATTTTCTCTTTCAGGAACATGGGGGTCAGGCGGAACATCGTCAGGTCAGCGATCAACCTGAGCGAGTAGACCGTATCTTCGCTATGGTGCCGGAACAACCCCCTGGCTTTCATGTCATTGAATGGGCGTACATTGCAGGAGTCAGCCCCTTCAATGCATACGTATCTGGAGGTCGGAACATAGTCGAGGCGGTAACCTCGCTCGAGCAGCCGGTTCTGGTAGGCTTTTTCCTGGATTAACGGGGTAACCCTTTTGTAGGAAAATCCTTTTTCGAGTTCAAACGGCTCGCCGGTCAGGAGGGTGTACATTGCGGGCCCCGTACCCTGGTAAAGCCCGACGTGGTTATTAAAAAGGGTGAATCCTTCGAACTTTTCAGCCAGTTCGGGATTTGACTCCAGCACTTCACGAACAACGTCCCCCTGCAAACCGTCAGCCAGCAGGTGAATCAGGTTGGCTTGATTGGAAAATGCAAAGACAGTGGGATCAATAGCCTCATCTGCGATCCGGTCCGGAGCTTCCGAGGCTGCTGCCAGCCAGGCGGGTAATAGCAGGAAGAGGAAAGACAATACCGGGATGGCGGGTAACCAGCCAGGCACCTGCTTGAGCCGGGTGAGAAGCGCGAGGCCGGCAGGAATAGCAAGCAGAAAGCCCCACCATTCAGCCCAGAATTTGAGTCCATAGGCGCGAAAATCCACTCTCGCACCATTGAAGGCGCCGTAGTAAAAAAGGTCATGAACGATATTGCCCTGGATAGCGGCAACGAATGCCAGGGTCAGTAGAATTCGGTTAGCCCACCACTGGGCCCGTGTGCCGGCGGCCTCCGCGAGTTTCCAGCCAACGACGCTGAGGAGCAGGCAAACGAGGCCGGCCCACAGGCTGAACTGGGTTGCAGACAGCACGATGTCCTGCTGGTTGTGTATTGCGATGAATACTGGCGTTGCAAAGGCAACGCCAAACCAGAATGAAAAATGGCACAAAAAGGATGCAGTTCGGGTGTCATTCATATCAGTAGGTGACATTGAGCCAGATCCCCAAATTTCTGCCAGGTGCATCGATACCCGAACCGTGTTCACGATAGTCATTATTGCCCAGGTTTTGTAACCTCAGGCCAAGCTCCAGGTTTTCCCTGGCTTGCCAACTGGTCAGCAGGTTAATGGCACCCCAACCGGCCGTGCCAAAGGGGTTGATCCTGGGGTCGCTCTCGTCGCGCGGACTGAGCCGGTCCTGTCTGCCGGCAAAATCCAGGTACGGCTCGAAGCGCAGCCTGTCGTTTGCCTGGTAGACCAGCCCGATCCGTCCATTCAGCGGTGGGATACGGTCGGCGGGAACGGTCATATCGTCATCACGTTCTTCGCCATGGGTGTAGTTCACCACGGCGTAGAGTTCCAGTTCGTCGGCAGCAATAAAACGCAGTCCTGATTCGATGCCGTAGAGCGTGACTTCGTTCAGGTTGTCGCTGCGTACCACGTGGCGGCCCTGGGGGGTGATTTCTCCAGTGAATCGGGAACTGATCTTGTCCTGGTAGTCGGAATACCAGCCAAACACCTCAAACTGCCAGCGGGCGGTTGAGCCCTTGATACCCAGGTCATAGCTCCACACCGATTCGGGTTTCAGGTCCGGGTTGGGGACATTGAAACGATTTCCAGGCCTTGAACCGAGCGTGCCCAGATCGAAGATGTTGGGTGGGCGGAAGCCACGGCCGATGTTGCTGACCAGGTGGATTCCGGGGCTGACTTCATAGTTCAGGTGAATGTCACCGGTCAGGTCGGATGGCTTGAGTTTTACGGCTTCTGTTTCGAGTGTGGCTGGCAGGGAAATTTCAAACCAACTGTAACGCATACCCGCATTGAGTGTGAAACGGTTCCACTGCCATTGATTCGATGCATAGACGGCAGCGCTGTCCATGGCCGAGTCGTCCGGGAAACGACTGCGCACCGGCCGGCTTTCACCCGAATCCTCGTCCATTCTGAAGCGACTGCTCGTTACCGTGTCAGCGTAATACTCAAGGCCCCAGACCAGTTCCTGATCCGGGCCTCCAACGCTTCCCCAGGGAGAATTGAACTGCAAGGTCACCCCGTCCAACCGGCTTTTGTTGAATTCCCGGGTTATGTCGCTTGCGCCCCAGTCCTGGGTTAGCCGGTCATCGGTAATGATTTGCCGGGCCAGGTGGGCCTCGAAATAGCTGAACCAGCGCGACAGGCCATCAAGGCGGTAGCGGGCGTGCAGGAACTCACGCCGGTTGGGCATGAACTCGTACTGCTCGGATGCGGGATGGTCCTGGCCGTAGCCGGGCACCAGTTCATCGACGCGTGGGGTTGAAGGCTGCTCCAGGTACTGGGCGGACAACATCAATTCAGAGCGGTCGTTCAGGTCATACCGCCATTTCGCGTCCGCCGCCTTGACCCGGTATCCGCTCGGAATAACGGTTTCACCGTTGCCGGTCTTACGATTGCCGTGATGCTGGTAGGTTAAGCCGGCAGACAGCACATTGCCATTGCGGCCAGTGGCTGCCTCCGCGCGGCCGATCAGGCTGGAATCGACGCTGTTGTAGGTGCCGTAAAAGCGGCCCCTGGTACTCCACTGGTCGCTGTCAAAATCTGGTTCTGCGGTCAGGATCTGGAGCACGCCACCCATCGCATCCGCGCCGTAAAGCGACGGTGCGGACCCACGAATGACTTCGGTTCTCTCGGTGGCGTAAGCGTCATCCAGGCCAAGGTACTGGTTAGGCGCATTACGGAAAAAAGCATTGTTGAGCCGCATGCCGTCGACCAGGTGCAGGACCTGGGATCCTTTGAGCCCGCGAATGATGGGTATGCCCTGGCCGGGAGTCGTCTGTTGGAAAAAAGCCCCCGGTACGCCCCGCAGCATCTCGGCCAGCAACTCGGGCGCCAGGCGATTGATTTCTTCAGCGCCGATGACAGACACGGCTTCAGCCACGTCGAGCACTGACTCCTCGGTGCGAGTCGCAGTGACGACAACGGATTCCATCGGCCGGGTGAACTCCATTTCCTCATCCCCGGCATCAGCCGCGTCAAGGGACGGTACAAAAGCCCATAACATAAAAATAACGGGGGCGGGAATCCGCCCCCTTGGGAATTTTGCCATCTAAGCTAATCCTGACCTGGAACGCCTCTTCCGGGTGTCCATGGCACCCCTGCGTTATTCAGTTCCTTGCGCAAAGCAGGCATTTCGACTTCACTGATTCTCCGGATGCTGGATTTGATCCCGGCGAACTCAAGTTCTGCGGTTTCCACTGACTGCTGGTGTGTTGGGGTTGGGCCATAGGTCGACCGGAACGTACCCATCACGGCTACTTCCAGCCGTCGACTGATGGAAACGGGGCCTTCGTCCCCGTACAGGCCACGACTCTCATTGCCGGTAATTTTCTGTTGGATGCTCAGCAGTTCCAGTTCGATCGAGCGGGTCTGGTTACGCAAACTGTCGGCTGCGCCAGAACGGAGCAAAGTGTTCTTGATCGCCGCGGTTTCAATCAGCAGTGTTTTGACCGCCGCACTGGCGCCGGTGAGTTGTCTGTTCAAGTCGTCCAGACGTGCGGCAAAAGCGAAAAGCTCTTCGCTTGAGGTACCGGCAAGACCACGCTCCCCGATGGGGCTCACTTCAAATGACTGGCCTGTTCCCAAGTCAGTCAACTTCCCGTTTACTCGTTTTGATAACTGCACCCGGTAGCTTCCAGGGGCTGCCAGCGGACCGGGTATGACGATATAGTCCGGCTCTGCAGTGTTGGGTTTCCAGGGAGAGGACAAGGGGTACCTCAGATCCCAGGCGATGCGGTGAAAGCCGGCGCTCACCGGCCCTTCGATCCGCCGAATCACTTCGCCGTTTGAGTCGCTCACGGTCAGCACGATCGCCGGAGGCTCTTCGATCTCTTCATCCCTGAGTACGTTCCATCCAGGGTAGGCTGTGTCTCCACCACTTTCCTCCAGCTTATTCTCCGCCTCACGCCGTTGTTCCTGCAAGGTTTGAAGCCCGTCGCTCAGGTAATACGTAAATACGGCACCAAACGGTGGATTAGGCGCGAGGAAAAAGCTGTCGCCCTGGCTGGCTTTTCCATTGTCATCGAAATTACCCAGGGGCATTTTCTGGATGTACCAGGCAGCGTCCCGGACCGGGAACAGGACGGCCACTTTTTTCAACTGCTCTACAGTGATCTCCCGCAAAGGGGTGTAGTCGTCCAGAATCCAGAAACCACGACCGAACGAAGCAGCGACCAGGTCATTTTCACGTTTCTGGATGACCAGATCCCGGAATGAAATGGTCGGTGCGCCACCGCCAAGCTTTACCCATTTATTGCCGCCGTCGATGGTGAAAAACACACCAAATTCCGTACCGGCGAACAGCAAAGACGGATTGACATGGTCTTGCACGATGCGCCAGACCAGGTGGCGTTCGGGCAGGCTTTTAGAAATGCTGGTCCAGGTGCCGCCACGGTTTGTACTTTTTAATACGTAGGGTGAAAAATCACCCGATTTATGGTCGTCGACTACAACGTAAACCGTGTTGGCGTCGTGCAGGTCGGCCTTGATGTCGTTGACAAAGAAATTGTCGGGCACATCCGGCAGTCGCTCGATTGTGCGCCAGCTTGCGCCGCCGTTTTCGCTGACCTGGATGCGGCCGTCATCGGTTCCGGCATACAACAGGCCTTCAACTACAGGAGATTCCGAAAGCGAGGTAATGGTGCCGTACTTGGACATGGCCATCAGGTCCCAGGACGAGTCATAACTCCAGACGCGTCCCATCATCGGCTCAGTGAGCCGGTCGTGCCCGTGGGACAGATCGCCACTGATGGCGGTCCAGCTATCGCCACGGTCATCCGAGCGCCAGACACGCTGGCTGGCGAAATACAGCCTGGCAGGATTGTGCGGGCTGATCAGGAGCGGGGCGTCCCAGTTGAACCGGTCGGTTTCCTCATCCGCTGCGGGTTGCGGCTGGATGTAGATCACTTCACCGCTCTTGCGGTCATAGCGAACCAGGTTACCCTGCTGCCATTCTGAGTAAACTATATCCGGATTGGTTGGATCCACGGCTGGCTGATGGCCGTCAGCGAACAGCGTGATGAACCAGTCGCTGTTGCGGATGCCGTTCACATTGTCCGTGCGCGAGGGCCCGCCCTGGGTGTTGTTGTCCTGGGTGCCGCCATAGATGTTGTAAAACGGTTCATCGTAGTCAACGGCCACCTTGTAAAACTGCGTAAGCGGTAGATTGGCTACAAAGCGAAATGTCTTGCCCAGGTCAAATGACTCGTAAAGCCCCCCGTCGGTGCCATACATCAGGTAGTCCGGGTCGGCCGGGTCAAAAGCCATTGCGTGGTGATCGCCGTGCTTGTGGCCATGGGCCTGAGGTACAAAGGTCTTGCCGCCGTCTTCGGTGATGTGCAGGGTTGCGTCCATCTGGTAGACGCGATCGAACTGGTGCGGGCTGGCGAAGATTTCCTGGTAGTAGTGAGGCCCGGTTCCTCCGGAAACATGGTCACTGCGCTTTTCCCAACTCTCGCCACTGTCCGTTGATCGCCAGAAACCGCCGGTGCGGCGGCCCAGTTCGATCGTGGCGTAAACTACCTCGGGGTCGATGGGGGAAATAGCCAGCCCGATCTTACCCATGTCTTCTTCGGGTAAACCGGTGGTCAGTTCACGCCAGTTTTTGCCGCCGTCGACAGATTTGAAAATTCCCGATTCAGGACCGCCGTTCATCAGGGCGGCGACATTGCGCAGACGCTGGTGTTTTACCGCGAACAGAACGTCCGGGTTGCGCGGATCGAAGTGGACCTCACTCACGCCGGTATACTCACCGCCGGGTAGTATCAGCTCCCAGTTGTCTCCGCCGTCACTGGACCTGAACAGACCCCGGTCGCCGCCAGCGGACCAGAGGGGACCCTGCGCCGCTACATAGACGACATCCGAATCCCGTGGATCTATGGCAATCATTCCGATGTGCTCAGAACTTTTCAGGCCCATGTTTTTCCAGGTCGCACCGCCATCCAGGCTTTTATAAACGCCGTCGCCGTAGCCGACGTGCCGCCCGCTGATGTTTTCACCGGTTCCCGCCCAGACCGTATGGTGGTTGTTGGGATCTATCGTGATGGCGCCCAGGGAGTAGGAGCCCTGGCCGTCAAAAATGGAAGTCCAGGTGGTGCCCCGGTTGATCGTTTTCCAAATACCCCCGCTGCCGACGGCGATATACCAGGTGCTGCGGTTGGTAGGGTCAATCGCAATGTCCGCGATGCGCCCGGACATCAACGCCGGTCCGATTCCCCGCCATTGGAGTCCTTTGAAAGTCGTTTCGTTCAGACCGGGCGGGGAGTCTTCCGCGTCCTGGCCGAAAACAGGCGAAACAGACAGGGTCAGAATGCACCCCAGCGCCAGGGTTTGCAGTAACTTGAGCATGGTTCTTTACTCCGGGGAAAACGTTTGCTGTCAGACAGAAAATTAGCCGCAATTTATCGCACACATTATACTGGAGATTATGGCAGGCAACTCGCAAACAAATGTACACTCAATTGACGGGCGTGGTCAGCCCATCGCGCGTAATGAAATCATGGCGTTCAACCCGGACCTGTTTGGCAGGATCCGGGTCAATCGCAGTGCGGTGGAACGACGTGCTGCGACAATAGGCACCCGCCGCTCCGTGAAAAAGGCTTACCAGGCAGCCTGGCTTCTGCGAGCGCTTACCTGCATCGACCTGACTACACTGTCTGGCGACGACACCCCGGGAAATGTAAGGCGTCTGTGCCAGAAGGCAAAGCGCCCGGTGCGCCGCGATATTCTGGAAGCGCTGGGCGTCGAGGACCTCAACATTACGACTGCCGCCGTGTGTGTCTACCATAACCTGATCGAAACCGCTGTGATTGAGCTGAAAGGCAGTGGCATCCCGGTCGCCGCGGTATCCACCGGTTTCCCCGCGGGCCAGATTCCAATGGCTCTTAAGCTGGCGCAGATACGTGAGTCGGTTGCCGCAGGTGCTTCTGAAATTGACATTGTAATCAGCCGGGCAAAGGTTCTGACCGGCGATTGGCAGGGCTTGTACGAGGAAGTCAGGTCTTTCCGGGAAGCGTGTGGCGATGCACATTTGAAAACCATTCTCGCCACCGGCGAACTGGCAACGCTGACCAATGTAGCCAAGGCCAGTTGGGTCTGCATGATGGCCGGGGCGGACTTTATCAAGACCAGCACCGGCAAGGAGTCGGTGAATGCCACGCTGCCATACAGCCTGGTCATGGTTCGGGCGATCAGGGATTATCAGGCGTTGACCGGACACCGGATCGGCTACAAACCCGCTGGTGGCATCAGCAAAGCGAAGGATGCCCTGGTTTACCTGTTTTTAATGAAAGAAGAACTGGGTAAACAATGGATTACACCATCTTTATTCCGTTTTGGTGCAAGTAGTTTATTAGGCGATATCGAAAGGCAGTTGGAACATTACGTAACCGGCAGTTATTCCGCGCAGTACCGTCACCCCACCGGCTGAGCCAGGGAAGGATTGAACATGGAAGTCAGAGACCTTTTTGAAACACTGGACTATGGACCAGCCCCGGAAAGCCCGGAGATGGCCAGGCAGTGGCTGACGGAGCGTGACAACACGCTTAATCATTTCATCGGCGGGGAGTGGGCCACCCCCGAATCGGGTGAGTATTTCGCTTCAAATAATCCAGCCAACGGTGATTTGCTTGCGATGGTTGCCGATGGCAACGAATCGGACGTCAACCGGGCCGTCGCCGCAGCCGCTGATGCCCTGGAAGGCTGGGTGGCGATTGGCGGTCATGGCCGGGCGCGCTTTCTTTACGCAATGGCCCGGCACATTCAGAAGAACAGCCGCTTGTTTACCGTGCTGGAAAGCCTGGACAATGGAAAGCCCGTGCGTGAATCGCGGGATATCGACATTCCATTGATGGTTCGCCACTTTTATCACCACGCGGGCTGGGCGCAGGTCATGCACGAACAGCTTCCGGGCTACCGGCCCATTGGCGTCGTCGGGCAGATCATACCGTGGAACTTCCCACTGCTGATGCTGGCCTGGAAAGTGGCGCCGGCCCTGGCGATGGGCAATACCGTGGTACTCAAACCGGCGGAATATACTTCCGCAACGGCGGCGCTGTTCGCTGACATGTGCCGTGAAATCGGCTTGCCGCGTGGCGTATTCAACCTGGTACTGGGTGATCACAAGGCCGGTGAAGCGCTGACCAACCATCAGGAAGTTGGAAAACTGGCGTTTACCGGTTCCACCGAGGTAGGCAGAATTCTGCGCAAGGCCACCGCAGGAACGGGCAAGAAACTGACGCTGGAACTAGGCGGTAAATCCCCGTTCATGGTGTTTGAAGACTCAGACCTGGACAGTGTGGTGGAAGGACTGGTGGACGCCATCTGGCTGAACCAGGGGCAAGTGTGCTGCGCGGGTTCCCGTCTGCTGGTCCAGGAGTCCATCGCTGACCTGCTGCATGAGAAGATCCGGAAACGCATGTCCAAACTGGTCCTGGGAGATTCGCTGGACAAGGGGATTGATATTGGTGCACTGGTGGATCCGGTACAGCTCGAGAATATCAGTAAGCTGGTTGACCGGGGAGTGGAGGAGGGTGGACAACTCTGGCAGCCGCGCTGTGAAATGCCCGGGAAGGGTTGTTACTATCCGCCCACCCTGATTACCGATGTGCAGCCGTCCGCCACCCTGGCGCAGGAAGAAATTTTTGGCCCGGTCCTTGTATCGACAACATTCCGGACTCCATCGGAGGCCGTCGCACTGGCCAATAACAGCCGTTACGGACTGGCGGCCTGTGTCTGGACGGAAAACCTCAACCTGGCGCTGGATGTGGCGCCCAAGCTAAAAGCGGGCACGGTTTGGATAAATTGCAGTAACGTGTTCGATGCCGCTGCTGGATTTGGCGGATACCGGGAATCCGGATTCGGCCGTGAGGGCGGGAAAGAGGGCTTGTACGAATACGTTAAGCCATTTTGGGAGTCCCGTCTAAGCAAGGAGCCGGTACAGCAGTTGCCACGGTTTACGCCGCTAGACGTCGTGCCGGAACGCGAGGCGCCAGAGATTGACCGCACGCCCAAGCTTTACATCGGCGGCAGGCAAGTCCGTCCGGATGGCGGGTACAGTAACGCGGCTTATGATGCGGTTGGCAAGGTTATCGCTGAAATACCGGCGGGTAACCGCAAAGATATTCGCAATGCCGTTGAGGCTGCCCGCGCCGCAAATGGCTGGAGCACAACGACAGCGCACAACCGGGCCCAGGTGCTTTATTTCATCGCCGAGAACCTCAGTGCCCGTTCCAATGAATTCGTCAGCCGGATTGCGCAATTGAGCGGCAAGGAAAACATGCTCGCACAGGCCGAACTGGACCTGTGTATCAGGCGCATCTACCATTACGCCGCGATGAGCGACAAGTACGACGGCCAGGTGCACGCCACGCCATTTCGAAACGTGACCCTCGCCATGAAAGAGCCGTTGGGTGTCATCGGAATTGTGGCGCCGGAAGAGGCCGGTTTGCTTGGCTTTATTTCCACCGTGATGCCGGCGATTGCGATGGGCAACCGGGTGGTGGTGGCGCCTTCGCAGCACTATGCTCTGCTGGCCACCGACTTTTACCAGGTGCTCGACACTTCAGACCTTCCGGGCGGCGTTATAAACATCGTCACGGGTGACCAGGAAGTACTGACTGAAGTGCTGGCCAAGCATTATGACATTGAGGGGATGTGGTACTGGGGCAGCCGCCAGGGCAGTCGAATGGTTGAAGAGGAAGCAGCGGCGACGATGAAACGCACCTGGGTGAATTACGGTCTGTTCCATGACTGGGAAGATGATGAACAGGGACAGAGCGAATCATTTCTGCGCAAAGCAACTGAAGTCAAAAATATCTGGATACCTTACGGCGAATAATGAAAATAATTCTGCGAATCATTATTGCCCTGGCGATGGTCCTGGCAGCGGGTTGCGCTTCCATGATGGCGACCGCTGGGGGTGGACTGGCGAGCAACCTGAATAAGGCCATCCTGAACCAGGACGATCCCGCGCTGGTGCGGGACGGCGCCCCGGCCTACCTTCTGATGCTGGACAGTTTCGTGGAAGGCGCGCCTGAAAATGTGACAGTCCTCAGCGCTGCTGCCGAACTTTATTCAGCCTATGGCGTCGTATTTGTCAATGACCCTATCCGCTCACGCAAGTTAACCGCCAGGGGCAGGTCCTATGGGCGGCGGGCATTGTGTGCGGCTGATAAAGAAGCCTGTGACATCTGGGAGTTGAATTACGACGACTTCATTGCAAAGTTACAGGCCCTGAATGAGAAGGACGCCGAAGCGCTTTACACCTTCGGTTTGAGCTGGATTGCGTACATCCAGGCGCACAGCGACGACTGGTCGGCATTGGCAAAACTCCCGCTGGCGCAAGCGACATTGAAACGTGTTCAGGTGATGGCGCCTAGCTACGAGCAAGCCAACATCGAACATTTCCTGGCCGTGTTGGACACAATACGACCGCCAGCCCTGGGTGGTGATTTCGAGGCAGGCCTGGCGCACTATGAGCGGGCCATGTCGTTGTCGGGCGGCTATGACCTGAGCATCATGGTGGATTTCGCGAGATACTACGCGCGTACTTTGTATGACCGGGAACTGCACGATCAATTGTTGATTGAAGTCCTGGAAGCCGATCCGGTTTGGCCGGGTTACACACTTTTCAACACGTTGGCCCAGTCTGAAGCAGAGGATCTGCTGGAAAGCGCTGACGACTACTTCTAAAACTGGATTTTGAATAATGAGATTTCTGACAATAATTAAAGTGGTTTCCGTTTTGCTCCTTGCGCTGGCGGCGCCGGTTACCTTTGCCCAGACCCTGAAAATCGCGACCATCGCGCCGGAAGGGTCTTCCTGGATGAAGGACATGAAGTCCGGGGCGAAGGCAATCGAAGATGCCACCGAAGGCCGCGTCAAGATTAAATTCTACGGCGGGGGCGTGCAAGGTAATGACAAACAGGTACAACGGAAAATGCGGACCGGTCAGCTTCAGGGTGGCGCCTTCACATCGGGTGCGTTGAACCGGTTTCAGCGGGATGCTGACCTGTTTTCCATGCCCATGTTATTTAATTCGATCGACGAAGCCCGCTTCGTACGCAAGGAAATGGACGGAGAAGTACGGCAACGACTGGAAGATGCCGGCTACGTCAATTTTGGTTTTGCAGGCGCCGGATTCGCTTACATGATGTCTAATCGGCCACTGGTGACACTAGCTGACCTGAAAGGACAAAAGGTCTGGATACCCGAGGGTGACCCGGTCGGCTTCGCAGCCTTGCGGGCCCTGGGAATCGCACCCGTGATCATGCCGGTTACCGACGTTATGACCGGTTTGCAGACCGATCTGCTGGACTGCGTGACCGTGCCGCCGGTTGGCGCAGTGGTGTTTCAGTGGTTTACGCGGCTCAAGTACATCACGGAATTGCCGATTGCTTATGTCTATGCTTCTTTACTGGTCGATAAGCGGGCATTTTCGAAACTGCTGCCGGAAGACCAGTTGATCGTGCGCGAAGTCATGGAAGGCATTTACCGGAAGTTTGACCAGTACGGTGTGGCTGATAATCGTAAAGCGATGCAGGCCCTGGTGGAAAGTGGGCTGGAAATAGTGTCACCCGACACCGCGAATGTCGACGAATGGCGAACCATCGTCAACGCTTCGCATCGTAAACTCGCCACTGATGGGACTTTCGATCAGGTTCTGCTGGACCAGGTTCAGGTGTTGCTCGACGACTATCGCATCAATGAGGCTGCGGTAGCGCCTTGAGCCGCGCTGAAATTACTTTTTCCCGGCTTGAAAAGGCGGGGCAGGCAGCAGAGGACGCCGTCCTCGTCATTGTCCTGACGGCGATGATACTGCTGGCCGCAGCCCAGATCGTAATGCGCAACTTTTTTGACTTCGGCTTTATCTGGACCGATGAGATGCTGCGAATGCTGGTGCTGTGGATTGCGGTGGCCGGCGCCGTGGCTGCAAGCCGCACCGACAAACACATCAATATTGCGATTCTCGATCGTTTTCTGCCTGATAAAATCAAATTACTGGTAAAAATCGCTGTCCACGTCTTCACGGCGGCCGTTTGCGGTGTCGTTGCCTGGTACAGCGTGCAATTTGTTCAGATGTCACATGAATTTGGCGATGTGTTGATGGGCGGGATTCCCGCCTGGTTGCCACAACTGATTATGCCGGTCGGCTTTGGGCTCATCTGTTACCGGTACTCCCTGTTTGTAATTCAGGAAATTGTCCGCCTGGCCAGGGCAGGGCGGGCGTAATGATTGCTATTGGCCCCCTGTTGATCTTGCTTGCGCTGCTCGGGGCGCCACTGTTTGCCGTCATCGCCGCCAGTGCGATGTGGGGTTTCACCAAAGAAGGAATTGATCTGCAGGCCATCGCGATCGAATTTTACGGCATTGCTGAAATGCCGATACTGCTGGCGATCCCCTTGTTTACCTTCGCCGGATACCTGCTGAGCGAGAGTGGGGCGCCAGGGCGCCTGGTGCGCCTGACCCAGGCTCTGCTCGGCTGGATGCCTGCAGGTCTCGCCATCGTTTCGCTGGCTGCCTGTGCCTTTTTTACCGCATTTACCGGAGCATCCGGGGTCACGATTATCGCACTGGGCGCCTTGCTGTTTCCGGCTTTGCAGCAGGCCGGTTATCCGGAAAAATTCAGCCTGGGACTGATCACCTCAGCGGGCAGCCTGGGTCTGTTGTTTGCACCGTCCCTGCCGCTGATCCTGTACGGTATCATCGCGCAGATTTCCGTCGAGGACCTGTTCCTGGCCGGAGTGCTGCCCGGTTTCCTGATGTTGCTGCTGCTCTCCGGTTACAGCGTTTGGAAGAACCGGGCATTGCGGATGCCGCTTGCAGATTTTTCCTGGAAGGAGGTGAGAGCGGCTATCCGTGAGGCGGCATGGGAAATTCCCCTGCCGATCGTGGTGCTCGGTGGGATTTACAGTGGTTATTTCGCAATTTCCGAGGCGGCGGCAGTTACCGCGCTGTATGTGCTGATTGTAGACGTCCTGATCCTGCGTGAAATACCGTTTCGCAAACTACCGGCGGTGATGCGCGAATCAATGGTCCTGGTCGGCGGAATCCTGATCATTCTCGGCATGTCGCTGGCTTCGACCAACTACATGATAGATGCCGGCATTCCACAGAAACTGCTCGGCTATATCAGCTTGTTCGTGACCAGTCAGTTGACCTTCCTGTTGCTGTTGCTGCTGTTTTTGCTGATTCTCGGCGCAATCCTGGATATTTTCTCCGCCATCGTGCTGGTAGTGCCGCTGATACTGCCCGTGGCGCTACAATTTGGAGTAAATCCCGTACATCTGGGGATTGTTTTCCTGGCTACGATGCAACTGGGTTACATCACGCCACCGGTTGGCCTGAACCTGTTCATTGCGAGTTACCGCTTTGAACGGCCGATCATCGAACTGTACCTGTCGACCCTGCCATTTTTCTTTATTTTGCTGATTTGCGTCATCATCATCGCGTTCTTGCCCTGGCTGTCGTTGGCGCTTTTGGGCTGAACGCAGCATCGTATGAATAGATCTTTCCTGGCCCGCTCCCTGCACAGATGGCTTGGACTTATTGTCGGCCTGCAGGTATTTATCTGGCTGGCCACCGGCCTGTACATGGTGGTGCTGGATCTGGATTTCATCCACGGCGACCCACTGGTCAGGAACATGCAGCAGGTCGTTACCGTGCCCGGTTCCTCGCGGGTCAGCATGACGTCACTGCGTGCGCAATACCCGGACGCAACGGACATTGGGTTGCGGCCTGTTATGGGAACAGGTTTTTACACTGTTACTACTCCGCAAGCCCGCTACCTGATCGACGTGCTTTCAGCGCAAGTGGTTTCACCGCTGGGCGAGGAGGCAGCCAGGGAAATCGCGCTGTTTCATTTCAACGGTGAAGGTTCAATCAGTGATGCGACGCTGATCAGGTCAGATCCGCCACGGGAAATCGGACCACGCCGCCTGCCGCTTTGGCGTATCGACTTCAACGATCGTTTCTCGACCAGTTTTTACATCGACCCAGATACCGGAGCCCTGGTCACGCGCCGGCACCAGTACTGGCGCATTTTTGATTTCTTTTTCATGCTTCACATCATGGACTACGATGAGCGCTCAGATGCCCACAACACATTGCTCCAAGTCGCGCAGTTCACGGGAGTAACCTTTGCCATCACCGGCTTGTGGCTATTGTTTTACAGTTTCAGGAAGCGCCGCAGGGATACGGCCAAATGATGGTCTTCCTGAAGAAACTGCACAAGTGGGTCGGGCTTCTGATCGGCATCCAGGTGCTGCTGTGGCTGCTCAGCGGGCTGGTCATGAGCCTGCTCGATCCCGCAAAGGTCAGTGGCCAGCAATGGGCGCACCAGCTGGAGCATGAGTCGCAAACCCTTTCAAATGACAGCTTGCTGGAGCCGGATCAATTGTCAGCGGAGCAGTTGAGCGGCGCATTGAGTATCCAATTGAAGATGATCCGGGGCCTGGCGACATACCGGATCAGGCATACCGATGGTGTGACCCTGGTAAATGCGACAGACGGTTCCGTGCTCCTTTTCGGCCGTCAATATGCAGAAAGACTGGCCCTGCAGGATTTCACCGGTGAAGGTGAGATTATTTCTGTCCAAAGCGGTGAGGCGCCGGACCTGGAAACCCGCGCCCGCAGCGGGCCTTACTGGCGCATCAATTTTTCAGACAAGGCACACACCTCGCTGTACATTTCCACCGCGACCGGGGAAATTCTCGACCGAAGAAACAGCTATTGGCGGGTCTTCGATTTCTTCTGGATGCTGCACATCATGGATTACTCCGGTCGGCAGAACTTTAACAATACGCTGATCATCGTGGTGGCCTTGACTGCGATCTGGCTGGGGCTGAGTGGTTTCCTGTTGCTATTTGGTAGTTTCACGCGCAAGGATTTTAATTTTTTACGGCTGTTGCGCAAGCGCCAGGAGGTTTTGGTCACCCTGATCGACCCACTGGTCAGCACACCACAGCAAGTCAGGCTCCCACAGGGTGGCAACCTGTTTCTGTCACTTGCCGCCCATAACATCACGTTGCCGTCCAATTGCGGCGGTGGCGGCAGTTGCGGCCTGTGCCTGGTGCAAATGGAATCTTCGGAACTGACTGCGCCTAACGCAGCCGAGCGGGATCATCTCCCCGCACACCTGCTGCAACAGGGTTTCAGATTGGCCTGCCAGCACGAAGTAGAGCACAGCATTACTCTGAGACTGGCCGAAGGCACCATTGCGGCTGAGGGCATTACAGCCACTGTCGTCAGCGCCAGCTATGTCACACCTTTCATTCGGGAAATCCTGCTCGAATGCGACCGGCCCCTGAGTTACGCGGCCGGCAGCTATTTTCAGATCGCGATCCCGGTTCATCAGATCGTGTTGCAACCACTGGAGATTCCCGGCGAATTTCAGACGGACTGGGACGCTGTGAGTTACTCGCCGCAAAGCGCTTCGAGCGTCCCGCTACGCCGTGCCTATTCGGCAGTAAACTACCCGGGAGAATTTGGAAATAGCCTGATGTTCAACGTCAGGTTCCAGCCGCCTCCTGCCGGTCAGGCGGAGATTCCCGTGGGCACCGGTTCTGCCTGGGTGCACGCACTGGCCGTTGGTGACACGGTGGAACTATCTGGCCCATACGGCCATTTCCATGCTCAGGATACTGCCCGTGAAATGGTGTTTATCGGTGGTGGTGCGGGCCTGGGCCCACTGCGTTCCATTATCCTGGATCAACTGGTCAATAAAGCCAGCGGCAGAACCATCAGTTTGTGGTACGGCGCCCGTAACCGCCGCGAGCTTTTTTACCAGGACATTTTTGATCAGCTTGCGCTGGAGCATGATAATTTCAGTTGGACCGCAGCTCTTTCCGGCCAGGAATCGGATGAGAAATGGCAGGGGCCGAGGGGGATGATTCACCAGGTCGTGCTCGACAACTGCCTGAAGAATCACCCAAATATTGATGCCTGCGAATTCTACATCTGCGGCCCGCCTGCCATGCTGATGGCTACGCTGGAAATGCTGGCGGAACTGGGTGTCCAGGCTGCCGCAATCCGTTATGACGATTTCGGAAACTAGACTCACATCGAAATGTCCTGAATTCAGCACTGTCAATGGCTGACGGACCGGTGTCGTTGTCGAATGCCGAATCGTGATATTGGGTATTACGGGGCCAGTACCTCCAAACCCGGAATTTTTTTAAAATCACCAATATTACTGGTAAGCACAGGATACCCATAAGCCAGTGCGGTTGCAGCAATTTGAAGGTCATGCACATTACTGCCAGCTTTGTTTCGAGGTTTGAGGAAAATTGAATATAGTCGAGAATAAACCCTTGCGACTTCTTCATTAAAAGGTAGTGAGGGCACGCCGCCAACAATGCTTTCAACAAATATTTCGCGTTTGATCCGGGTGGTATCGTTAGTTGCCAAATGCACACCGAGATATAACTCAGCAACAGTTATGGCGGCAATATAGACATCGCCATAATCTGGAAACTTAGCCAATTCAGCCATCTCATAGCGGCCATTCTCAACGTTAATAAAAACATTTGTATCAATGATTAATCCCATGGGTTATCTGCAAGTTTGGCTGCGGTTCTTATTTTCTTAACGTCATCGGCCATTTGCTTTGAATCCTGAGGGGTTAAGCCGGACAGCGACTTAAGCAGGTCAATTAATCCCTGAACCGACAGGCCTGTTTTTGGCGGGGGGCTGAGTTGGGCGATTACTTTGGCGCCTTTGGTAATCAATACAGTCGTGCGAGACATGCGCACTGCATCAATGGTCTGTGCGATGTTCCTCGCCAGGTCAGTCGCTGTAATGCTTTGCGTTTCTTCTATTCTCATACGGGTTCTCAAGAAAAAGACTCTTTGCGTATTATATGTATAATATGTATATTCTGCAATTTCCACGCTCAGGATACCGACCGTGAAATGGTCTTAATCGGCAGCGGTGCGGGTGGAACTGGGTGTTCAAGCTGCGGCAATCCGTTATGACGATTTCGGAAACTAGCGCGTAACTTTCATCAGGTTTTATTGTCTTATTTACAGGCAGTAAAAGTCATGAAGGTCGATCATGAAGAAGCTCATTCTTCCATTCTTTCTTATCATTCTTTCTTCTTCCATCGCGGCGCAAGAAAATTACGCGACCAATCCGCATACCCCGTATCCGCCTGCCTGTGCTACGGGTGTTTACGCCATGGTTCTGGGCTGCGACACGCAGAGATCCACAAATCAAAATGCGCGCCATATCGGAACCAAATTCTTGAATTTGGCTACATCATGGTGAATCCGGAAGAGTACAACGAAGCCTGGCAACTGCGGGTCCGGGATGTAGGTGACCCGACGGTGAATACCTGGGAAATTGACATTCCTGCTTATACCAACAATCTGCAAACACCCGTGATGGCGTTGACCGGCAGGTTGAGTGGCACCTGGGTTGTTCCAGGCGTTCCGGACCAGGGGCTAGTTCTGGCATTCGAGGAAGAAGGTTCGTCCTTAATGCCGCGCGGCCTGTTTTTCCTGTCCTGGTATACCTTCGACGATAAAGGCGAACTGCTGTGGTTAACCGGGAAGTAATCGGCAGCGCCAGGCTGGTGGCCCAGGACTGCAATTCGCTGATCCTTGAATACGACCTGGAAGGCATTGGACTTGGGTCAGGAACTGAAATTCTCCAGCGGATCTTCTCACTGGAGATTCAGGGCTATGCATGCCGGGATATTCAATCTCGAATAAACCATCTCAACGACTGATTCCAGCCCTTTATATTTCCCTGGAGCTCCTGGCGCAGACTCTTGGCGGTGAGTGAAGGAAGATCCAGGCGAATTATCCAGCGCAGCAGGATAGCTGCTCTACATCCTTGTAAAAGGTCTGTGCGCATAATTTCAGCCCCTCCACCATTGTCAGGTAGGGAAAAAGCTGATCCGCCAGTTCTTTTACCGTCATTCGATTGTGAATGGCCAGCGCTGCGGTCTGGATGATCTCGCCTGCTTCAGCAGCAAGAATCTGGGCGCCGATGAGCCGTTCACTGGGGGCATGGATGACCAGCTTTATGAATCCTCTGGTCTCAAAGTTGGCCAAAGATCTTGGAACGTATCCAAGGTCGAGTGTGCGGCTTTCCGCCACGACGCCTTGCCTGATGGCCTGTTCTTCTGAAAGACCGACCGTCGCAACCTGCGGATCGGTGAAAATGACCGCCGGCATCGCGGAAAGGTCCAGGGAAGCATCACCACCTGTCATGTTGATTGCGGCACGCGTACCCGCAGCCGCGGCGACGTAGACGTATTGTGGCTGGGTTGTGCAATCACCAGCAGCATATATATTTTGTTCCGATGTCCGCATGTGGTCATCCACGATGATTGCGCCGCTTGTCGTTGTATTCACACCTGCGGATTGTAGCTTGAGCCCCTCAGTATCCGGTGGGCGGCCTGTAGCAACCATCAGCGCATCACTGCAAATTGTTTCATCGTTGACGCCTGTTGAGAATTTTCCATCGCTGAAACTTACATCAGTAACACTGGCTCCAACCAGAACACGAATGTTTTCACTCCGGAATGCTGAAGTGAGCCCATCCCCCAGTGCAATATCCTCCCCAGAGAGTAGTCGGGTCCGGGCCAACACGGTGACCTCGGACCCCAGGCGACGGTACGCTTGCGCAATTTCAACGGCGACTACAGATGAACCGATGACAACAAGGTGTGTTGGAATTGACTCAGCGAACAGTGCTTCGGTTGATGTCCAGTACGGCACATCGGCAAGGCCGGGAACAGCAGGAATGGCAGGCGCCGAGCCGGTAGCTATCATGAAGCGATCCGCAGTCAACTCCTGAGTGTTACCGTCTGACTGTTTTACAATGAGCGTTTTCTCATTTTTGAATGACGCAAATCCTGTTATGAGTTCAATCAACTCGTTAGCCTCGAGAATGTTCTCATACTTGGCGACGCGCAGTTCATCGACTCGCGCGATTTGTTGGGCAAGCAACATTTTCCGGTCAATGGCAGGTTCATGATTCTCGAGCCCGTGAAAGGGATTGTTTCGCTGGAGCTGAGCCAATTGCGCGCTACGAATCATAATCTTGGAAGGAACGCAGCCCACGTTGACACAGGTGCCGCCAATCGTACTTTCACGTTCGATCATGACGACCGCAGCCCCCTCCTCAACGGATTTCAATGCGGCTGCAAACGCCGCCGAACCACTGCCGATGATGGCGATGCGTAATCCTGCACCGCCACCGTATGACTCCTGCACGCCCTCAGCGGGGAGGTTGCCATCATCATTGGCCCTCGCCCCCGAACAACATTCAGTGGTCGCGTTCAACTGTCGCTGAGCGTCGCTGGATAACCGACTTCTGTAGAGGCATTGGCGATTTCTTTCGGACCGGTGCGTTCATCGTCATATTTCACGGTGGCGGTTTTTTTGTCAAAATCCACTTTCGCATCAAGCACGCCATCGACATGCTCCATGGCTTTTTGCACGGTCAGCGGACAAACGGCGCAGGTCATTTTGTTAACCGAAAATATTGCGGTCATTTCAGTTGCGAATGCGGGCGAGATGGAACAAAAAAGCCCAATCAT
>Ga0164313_10000803_pt1 | contig 26448 bp, 23 predicted proteins | sample GuaBasSedimGuay4_FD_113735 | JGI IMG/M metagenome (GOLD analysis project Ga0164313, IMG submission 113735) | Subseafloor sediment microbial communities from Guaymas Basin, Gulf of California, Mexico - Guay4, Core 4569-4, 0-3 cm | ecosystem: Environmental > Aquatic > Marine > Hydrothermal vents... | reverse complement strand
GTGAAATAACTAATCCGCAAAGTATTTGCATGGTTTCCCAAAGATAGAATGATATTATTTATTTTAAAATTATAATTCAAAACTTACAGCAAATAAATTTTAATAAGTCTTACTTTTGAATAGAATTTTGGTGGACCTAATTTCATGTTTTTTTGAAAGGTCCTTAAAAGGGAATTCAGTTAAAATCTGAAGCTGTTCCCGCAACTGTAAGTCATTCCAATATTATTGGAATCAGTACAAATCTTTACCACTGCCAAATTAAATAAGGCGGGAAGGATGTACAATTGACAAGCCAGGAGACCTGCCATATTCAAAATTTAATTTTCGAACTTTCGGGATAAGGGTTTGTGTATGAATAAGCTGCGTTTCATTATATCGTCAATTTTTCTTTTCTGTGCTACACAATCGTACGCGCAATTGGATTCTATTCAGTATTTGGATGAGGTACTCATTATTGATAGTAAACTGAAAGAATACTCTAACGGATTTAAATTATCAATAATTTCGGATACCCTTATTAATAGAAACACCGCTTCACTCACCGATGTGTTGCGTTATAACTCAAGCATTTATTTTAAGGAAAATGGATATGGTATGGTTTCTTCTCCATCATTTAGAGGAACCAATGCTTCACAAACTGCTGTTATTTGGAATGGTATTCCTATTAATTCAAATCTAACTGGTCAGACCGATTTTAATACGATCGCTCCAAGTTCATTCAAGACTATAACTATTAGAGCAGGCGGAGGCAGCACTCAATATGGAAGTGGAGCTGTAGGCGGAAGTATTCACCTGAATAATGATATTTTATTTAAAGAAGAAAAAAGTAATGATCTAGGCTTGCAGTATGGTAGCTTTTCAACTTTAGGAGGAAGCTTTAAAACGATACAATCTAATGAAAGAAGTTATTTCGATTTAGGAGTAGATTTTATTTCTTCTGAAAATGATTATAAATATTTAGCTGAGAATAAGAAAAATGAAAACGGAGAATTTCAACGTTTCAATGCTAATCTAAATGCAGGCTTAAAATTTAAAAAAAAGAGTACACTTAGCTGGAATAGCAACTATTTTTTGGGTAATCGAAATTTCTCTGGAACATTAACAGCCCCTTCAAAAGATACTTATAAAGATGTGACTACCCGGAATCTGGTGACTTGGAGGAATAAAGGGAAAAAATTAATTTCAATAGTAAAAGCAGCACATCTTTTTGAGCGCTATCGATATTTTCCAGATAAAAATAAAAATCTCTTTTTTGAAGGAAGCTCAAATACTTTAGTGGGAGACTATAGGCTGGAATATCTTTTTTCAAACAAGCTGAAAGTCAGTTCTATTTTTAATTATACCGCGGTAACTGCTGAAGGAACTAGTATAGGAAAAAACACTAGAAATACATTGGCAACAGTATTATTAATGAACCATAAAGTGTCTAATAAATTTAGTTATGGTATTAATTTAAGACAAGAGTTTTTGAATGATTTTAAAAATCCTTTTCTGCTAGAAATGGATGCTAAATGCCTTGTAAATAATTGGTATACTATAAAGGTCAACGCTTCCAAAAACTATAGAGTTCCCACATTTAACGACCTATATTGGAATATAGGAGGTAATGAAGAACTACAGCCAGAAACCTCCTATCAAGCAGAAATTGGAAACGATTTTTTTTGGAAAGATTTTAGAATAGGAGTAAATGGCTTCTATATACGTTCTGAAGATTTAATAAAATGGCAACCTGGAAATGATGGCTTATTTTCTCCGGTAAACATTTCAGAAGCCGAAAATTATGGTGTAGAATTTTCAGTAGAATTTAGTCAAGTATTTAATGAACATGCATTCAAATTTAGTGCGGACTATGCTTACACTTCAGCAAGCGATAAAGAGAAAAATAAGCAATTGCTTTATGTTCCTTTCCATAAAGTGATCGGATTAGTAAATTATGATTATAAGAAATTTTCAGTCTACTATCAATTGCTATATAATGGCGAAGTATTCACTACTACTGATAATATTGGGACAGTAGAGGCCTATTCGGTATCGAATATAGGATTAGAGTATAGCTTTTTAGATCAAGAAATTCCGATTGGCACAGGAATCAAATTCAATAATATTTTCGACACTTATTATGAGAGTGTCGCTTTCAGGCCCATGCCTAACCGAAATTTTCAATTATTCTTAAACATTAAATTTTAAAAAATGAAAAATCTATTACGATTAACTTATTTAACGCTAAGCATATCTATCCTATTTTCCTGTAACAGTGATGATGATAAAGACATTTCAACAGAATATCCACCAAAAGATTATGAAAATGGTGTATTGCTAACCAATGAAGGCCCTTTTGGTACCGGAACGGGAACTGTTTCTTTTATTTCTGAAGATTATTCCACTGTAGATAATGCAATATTTAATAATGTAAATGGGGAAGACCTTGGAAACATCGTTCATTCTATGGGATTTAGTGAAGATAATGCATATATCGTTGTAAATAATTCTCATAAAATTGAAGTGGTTGATAGATATACTTTTGAATCTATTGCAACTATAGATGAAGGGTTAAACAATCCAAGATATTTTGTTGCTGAAGGGCATACCGGATATGTAACTAATTGGGGAGACCCTTTTGATAATAATGATGATTATATAGCAGTTATTGATTTACAGACAAATAAAGTAACTTCGACAATTCCGGTAGGATTTGGCCCAGAAAAAATGCTTATGTTTCATGAAAACGTAAAAGGATATATTATGGTCTTGCATAAAGGTGGGTACGATTTTAATAATATTATATCGGTAATTGATATGGATTCAAATACCATCGAGACAACTATAGAGGTAGGGTATTCCCCGAATTCAATTCACTTTGATGATTTTGAATTTTGGGTTTTATGTGGGGGTAAGCCCGATTATAGCGGTGATGAAAGAGGAGGGAGTTTGTATAAAATTATTGATAATATTCCTAGTCTTGAGTATGAATTTGAAATAGATAAACATCCTTCAAACCTAGTTGCAGATACCACTAACGATCCAGCTGTCTTTTTTCTGCTGAATGGAAATATTGTGCAATATTATGGATTTGATTTTTCGCATTTTGAAATGAATACCTATGGCGGTTCCTTTTACTCATTGGGGATTAGTGAGTTTCCAGATTTACTTTATGCAACTGATGCTGGAGATTTTTCCAGTAATGGAGAGCTAAAAATATTCAGAAGTGATGATGCCTTAGAAAATGAACTTGAATCATTTACAGTAGGGATTATTCCTGGAGGAATTTATTTAAACTATTAAAGAAAAAGGAAAATTATTGATTAAAAAGGCATCTCTTCATAAAAGGATGCCTTTTTTAATTTTATTTGTGTGATATTTAACGAAGGTTAAATAATGAAGCAACAATACGATTATATTATAATAGGAAGTGGCTTTGGAGGAGCGGTAAGTGCATTACGTCTTTCAGAGAAAGGATATAAAGTATTGGTTATTGAAAAAGGAAAATGGTATCATTCCAAAGATTTTGCAAAGACAAATTGGAATTTAAAAAAGTGGCTGTGGCTTCCATTTTTTAGATTTTTTGGGATAATGAAGCTTACGATTTTTAAACACCTTGCAGTATTGTCTGGAGTAGGAGTAGGAGGTGGATCCTTGGTTTATGCTAATACCTTACCAATTCCGAAGAAAGAATTTTTTAATACTGGCAGCTGGAAAAATTTGGATGATTGGGAAAAAGAATTGCAACCATATTACCAACGCGCTTTAAAAATGCTTGGAGCTCAACAAAACCCAAAGCTATTTGATGGTGATTTAGAATTAAAGCAATTAGCAAAAGAATTAGGAAAGGAAGATTGTTTTGAGCGCCCAGATGTTGGAGTGTACTTCGGAAAAAAAGAAAAGACTGTTGCTGACCCATATTTTGATGGAAAAGGCCCAGATCGGGCAGGATGTACTTTCTGTGGAGGATGTATGACAGGCTGTAGATACAATGCTAAAAATAGTCTAGATAAGAATTATTTGTATTTGGCTCAAAAAAATGGAGCAATAATCTTAGCTGAAAATGAAGTCTATGATGTGAAGCCAATTGACGCTAAATCTGGCAGCACTGGATATGAAGTTTTTACGAAATCAAGCACTAAAATATTTACAAAAAAAAACAGCTTCACTTCAAATGGAATTATTTTTTCTGGAGGTGTTCTAGGAACAGTAAAGCTTTTGTTGAAAATCAAATCAAAATCTTTGCCTTTACTGTCAGGGACATTGGGGGATGATATTCGATCTAATAACGAGACATTGATTAGTGTATCAAAACTGGATCGAAATAAAGATGTGTCTAAAGGACTGGCAATAGGAAGTTTGCTGCATACCGATGATAACAGTCATTTAGAAATTGTAAGGTATGGGGAGGGTTCAAATTTTTGGAAACTTTTTCATTTGCCCTATGCTACTGGGAAAAACGTGTTTGCCAGAGTTTTGAAAGTATTGGGTTCCTTTTTTAAATCACCTCTTAATTACTTTAAAATTTATCTAGTCAACAATTGGTCAAAAAGCACTGTTGTATTGTTATTTATGCAGACATTGGATAGTACCTTAAAATTTAAAGTAAACAGTTTTGGGACTATGGTGTCTTCAATTAAATCTGGAAAAAAACCTAGTCCATTTATCCCTGAATCTATAAAACTCACAAATAAATACAGTGAGATTACAAAAGGTGTTGAGACTTCATTTGCCTTAGAAACATTAGTAGGAATACCCTCAACAGCTCATATTTTAGGAGGAGCTGTTATGGGAAGCGATAGTAGCAAAGGTGTGATAAATAATAATAATGAAGTTTTTAATTATAAGAATATGTTTATAATAGATGGCTCTATGATCTCAGCAAATCCTGGTGTGAATCCTTCGCTAACGATTACTGCAATTGCTGAAAGGGCGATGGATAAGATTCCTGAAAAATAATAAGTTCTATAACAGATATCTAAAAGCAAAACAATCTTACATTTTATAAGGGATATTTCTTTATTATTTTTCCGCCACCATCAATTGATAAGTAGGTAGGTGTGCTTTACTTTCAGATAGCTCTTCAAATTTAATAGCACCTCTTTTTTGTTGGAATGATGTAGGGAATATTGCATTCAAAGCAGCAGCTAATAACGGTTCATCAACTTCTCCCAAAACACCTAAGTTGGAGAAATCTTCATCGATGGCTACTTCAGGAACAAGGCCATTTACATAATCGGTAAAACCAACAGCATTCACTGTTTTAAACACCAAGGGTAACATTGCATAGGTATGTCCTGGATTGGCTTCACTTCTGCTAAAGTTAGGAGCAGGGGCATCATATAATAGGAATGAAGCCTGAAATTTCCCAGTAGTCGTTCCACCCACTTGAACCACATCAATATAAGGATCCAGTCCATTAATAACCAATTCGCTTGCAGAGGCTGAACGTCCAGTAGTGATGATATAAACCTGACTTCTAAAAAGATTATTAATTATTTCGCCAGTATGTATCTTGTAGTTAAAAAGCTTAGGTTCTGCATATTGCTCTTGTCGATCGTCATTCCATTCTTCAGTAACAAAAATTAGATCATTAAATTGCCCGGTAATCATACTGGATAAATCAATTGCAGTCTCAACCGATCCACCTCCATTATAGCGCAAATCCAGAATAAGATCAGTAACTCCATCTGTTGAAAATTGTCCAAATACAGCATTTAGTTGTGGATCAAAGTTACGGGTAAAGGCATTATACATAAGGTATCCAACTTTCCGACCTTCAATACTAAACGTTTTAGCAATAAATATTGGATTTTCGGTATATTCCTGCTTAACAAGTTCGACACTCTCTCCATTTGGAATAATGGATTCACCTTCCAAAGTTGCAAGACCAATAGTATATGTGTCGGGCGCTAGTAGGTTGCCAAAATTGGTGTCATTAATCTGTTGACCATCTATGGTATTAAAAATAATTCCTCTTTCCAAGCCTTTGTTTTCAGCATCCGTTCCGGGCAAGATATACCTAGCATAGCCAAAAACATTATTGGAGCCATCCGGATAAAAAATAAGACCAAATTCCATTCCGTGGTTTTTTGTAATTCCACTTAGTGCATTTTCAAGTTCAATATAATCGTCCACTAAAATGCTAAATCGATCTTGGGGCGATTTCAAATAATCAAATAAATTTTCGGGGGAGGCAAATGAATTTAAAAAATCATCCAATTCATTTTGATTTGCAAAGGCATCATTGGCAAGTTCTGGGCTGTCTGCTTTATAGAGGTAAAAAAAGTTAAGTCCTCTGTAAATAAAATTTTTGATTTCTAATTCAGATGCTATTTGTAAGTTATCATCAAGATCTTCAAAACAAGAGCTAACTATAGAAGTGACAATTATAAGTAGTAGGAGTATTTTCTTTTTCATAAATTTATAGATATTAATATTCTATCGTCCCGAAATTTATTGGAACGTAGCCCTAAATAATAAATGTAGGTAACAATATTATTAAACTACTAATTTAATTACATTATTGTAACCTGAAAATAAAATGTAACAAAATTTTGATTGCCTCGTCATCTTATTGTAACAGCAAATTAAACAAGACTAAATTGGAACAGAAAGAATTTTTAGAAATCATAATGCCCTGCAAGGATAGACTGTTCAGACTAGCGAAAAGGCTATTGATATCTAAAGATGAAGCGGAAGATGCTGTACAGGAAGTATTCTTGAAATTATGGAATGGACGTGATAGAATTAGTAATTATAAAAGTCCGGAAGCGTTTGCCATTACAATGACAAAGAATTATTGTTTAGACCGATTAAAGTCGAGACAGGCTTCAAATTTAAAAATAGTTCATAGTAATTATAAGAATAGTGAGAATATTGAAAGACAGGTAGAGGCAAGCGAAGGAGTGGAAATGGTTACTCGAATTATGCAAACCTTACCTGAAAAACAAAAAATGATCATGCAACTACGGGATATAGAACAGTTTGAATTTTCAGAAATATCTCAAATGTTAGAAATAAATGAAACCGCGATTCGAGTTGGTTTATCACGAGCTCGTAAAGCAGTAAGAAAACAATTAATAAAACAATATAACTATGGAGTTAGCTAAAATAGAACGGATATTAGAAGCTTATTTTGAGGGAGAAACTACCCTTGAACAAGAGGCAAGCCTTAGAGAATATTTTACTGGTACTGATGTAGCGCCACATCTGGCAGCTTATCAAACGCTTTTTGTAGGATTAAAAGCAGCAAAGGAAGAAGTTTCAGAACGTAAAATTAATTTACCTGCAACATCCAGCTCACCCAAACTATGGTGGCTTAGTATTGCAGCTTCAATAATCATTGTAATAGGTGTATCTAGTTTATTAATGCCAGGAAATCAAATTTCTCAGGAAGAACAAGAAGCATTAACAGCTTTCAATAAATCTAAAGAAACACTATTATTATTATCTAAGAATTTTAATAAAGGAACCGAAGAGTTGGCAGTCTTAGGTCAGTTTACAGAAGCCAAAAATTATATATTAAAATAATCAATCATTAATCAACCTGCCTTATCAAAAAAAACAAAGGCTGGTACTAAATTAAACAATATGAAAAAGTTAGCAATTTTAATCGCATTTATGGTAGCACCAGTATTAGTTAGTGCTCAGAATGCATTCGATTCTTTCGAAAACGAAGACGATGTAACTTCAGTAATCGTTACTAAGAATATGTTCAAACTATTAAGCACGATGGATTTGCATTCAGATGACCAAGAAGCTCAAGAATATTTAGCCTTGGTAAACAGCCTTGAAAATATAAAGATATATACAACTGATAACATTGAAGTTGCTTCAAGAATGGATGCTGCTGTTAGTAAATATATTTCAAAATCTAATGGCTTATCAGAACTAATGCGAATCAAGGATGAGGGTAAGAATATTAAATTCTATTCTAAGGAAGGTAGTGATGAAAATCATGTAAAAGAACTTTTAATGCATCTTTCAGGAGATCTGGATGGTGAAGAAAGAACCGTTATAATGAGTATTACCGGAAACATAGATCTAAAGAAGATCTCTAAACTGACCAGCGATTTGAATATGCCTGGAAGTGAAGAATTAAAGAATTTAGAAAATAAAAACTAAGCGATATGGCACTTTTAAAATATGTTATAGGAATTGGAATAGCTGCACTTATTTTATTTAGCTGTAGCAACGAAACATCATTACAACGGTATTTAGTTGATCGGCAAGATGATGATATGTTCTTGAAAATTGATATTGCAGCTAGCTTATTGCAGGCGGATAGCAATAGTATGACACAAGAAGAGAAAGATATTCTTGCTACCGTAAAAAAGATAAATGTTGTTGCCTTTCCAATAAATGGTGAGAATGAAGCACAGTATACTGAAAAAATGCAAGAGCTTAAGGATATCATTAATCAAGATCAATATAAAACCTTAATGAAGTTTGGTTCTAATAAAAAAGGAGCAACACTTAAATATTTTGGTGAAGAAGACGCAATAGATGAGATAATTGTTTTTGCTAGTGATGATGAAAAGGGATTTGCATTGTTCAGATTATTAGGCGATAATATGCAACCTGGTCAAATGATAAAATTAATGAATTCAATTGAAAATGGAGATTTAGACGCTTCAAAACTAAGCTCTATTGGACAATTATTTGATATGTAAAAGAAGAATTAACCTTTTTCTAGACCTACAAGGTTTTCAAAACCTAGTAGGTCTTTTTTTTATCTAGATTCTAATATCTTATTTCTAGGATCTATTAATTAAATTCCCGTATAATTAGAAGGAGTAATCGCTCTCATTTCTTCTTTTACACTTTCTGAAACGGCTAAGGTTTCAATAAAAGCAGCAATGGATTGAGCATTAATCTTCTCATTGGTACGTGTTAGTCCTTTTAAAGCTTCATAGGCATTTGGATAGGCTTCCCGTCTAAGAATCGTCTGAATAGCTTCTGCAACTACCGCCCAATTATTTTCCAGATCTTCTAAAAATTTGGCTTCATTCAATAGTAATTTATTCAAACCTTTTAAAGTAGATTGAAAGGCAATTAGAGTATGACCTATAGGAACTCCAATAGTACGCAGTACTGTACTATCTGTAAGATCTCTTTGCATTCTACTGATGGGAAGTTTAGCCGAAAGATGTTCAAATAAAGCATTGGCAATTCCCAAATTCCCTTCGCTGTTTTCAAAGTCTATCGGATTTACCTTATGTGGCATAGCGCTAGAGCCTACTTCGCCTTCTTTTATTTTTTGTTTGAAATAGTCCATCGAAACATAGGTCCATATATCACGATCTAAATCGATAAGGATGGTGTTGATCCTTTTCAAACAATCGAACAAAGCTGCCATATGATCGTAGTGTTCTATTTGAGTTGTTGGAAAGGAATGGTGTAAGCCCAATTTCTTCTGAACAAATTCTTGTCCGAATACTTTCCAATCGATGTTTGGAAAAGCAACTTTATGGGCATTAAAATTCCCGGTAGCACCACCAAACTTTGCAGCACTTTTAATATCGTTTAACAAATCGAATTGCTCTTCGATACGAACTACAAACACTTCAATTTCTTTACCAAGTCGGGTAGGAGAAGCAGGTTGTCCGTGGGTTCTTGCTAGCATAGGAATGTCGGCCCATTCTGTTGCCAAGCCCTGTAACTTATTTTTTACTTCTAAAAGCTGAGGAACATAGGATTCATTTATCGCCTCTTTTAAGGATAAGGGTACGGCTGTATTATTGATGTCTTGCGATGTCAATCCAAAATGTATAAATTCTTTAAATTGCTTCAAATCCAATCCATCAAATTGCTCTTTTATAAAATATTCAACCGCTTTTACATCGTGGTTGGTTACTTTCTCAATTTCTTTGACTTTTAGTGCATTTTCAGTTGAAAACTCAAGATAAATATTCCGAAGTTCAGAATAAAGTGACTTATCAAAACCACTTAGTTGTGGAATTCCAAGATCCACTAAAGCAATAAAATATTCAATCTCTACTTGTACTCGATATTTTATAAGTGCTTCTTCTGAAAAATATGGAATTAGAGAAGCAGTTTTTGAAGCATATCTGCCGTCAATTGGGGAAATTGCTTTTAATGAGTGGGTTGACATAGTCTTAGTTTTGAATGGCTCACCTTCGCAAAATGCTTTGGTGAATAAGTTTGCAAAGATAGTGAAATTAGAGGAATAGTATTTTAGTCTGGTCGTGTTTTAGTCTCTTAATATTGTAGTTTGTTAGTCTTGTAATTTGATAGTCTCATAGAATACCTAAAGATTATTTAATAGAGCTTTATTGGAATTTGACGTTTGATGTTATTACTGTTTGCTTTTATTAAACCTTGTTATTTTCTCCAAAGTAATCCTCCCCCTAGCACAATAAGCCGCACTTTGACTATGAATATTTTGCTCTAAAGTCACTTGCAGCTCAGGATGAATCCATTTTGTTTCAGTACCTAGGAGATACAATGCATCCATCGAGTAAGCCTGACAGGCCACCTTCTGATCAGTAATTAGCCAGTCGAAACAGCATTCTGTCATTATTTTTTTATGTTCTGGTTTTAAAAATTTAACAAGCAAAACATCTTTCTTTATGTAGTTTTGTTTAGCAAGCATTAAACAAATTTTTGAAAAGGGCCTTACCGCCTGGTCTTTATGAGCTTTAGGGATATTTTTAAAATATATATCTAAATACGGGATTAGCATTTCTAACTTTTCAGTGCAGACATATTCTAAGATCCAGGCTGCTTTGTAGGAGATCTTGTCATCTGATTTAAAACATATATCCAATAACTGAGGAAAAGTCTCGGGATTGTCTATCACCCAATGTGCTAACTCTAATCTAACCTTTCGGTAGGCTCTGGGGAAGTCTAGTTTTTTGAGTAGTGTTTCTGAGTTCATCTTTTGGTCTGTTTGTCTGGTAGTTCGATTAGACCTACTAGGTTTATAAAACCTAGTAGGTCTTTTTTCACTTTCTTACATTCACACATTCACACATTCACACATTCATTCCTTCATTTATCTTCTCAATCACCATAGGCACACCTCTGGTCGCACTTTCAGCAAAAACAGTTATTCTTTCAGTTGAAGCAATAGATGGCTTCGGATCTACAAAGAATACTTTAGAATCAGGAGGTGCATATTGTAGCAGTCCAGCAGCTGGATATACCTGCATGGAAGTTCCTATTATGATAAGTATATCGGTTAGCATAACGACTCTAATAGCATTCTCCATTTCTGGAACAGCTTCGCCAAACCAGACGATATGCGGGCGTAATTGGTAGCCATCCTTACACGTTTCGCCAAGGTTTAAATCCTTTTTCCAATCTAAAACAGTATACTCTATTACTGTACTGCGAACTTTGAATAATTCTCCGTGTAGGTGTAAGACATTTGTACTACCAGCCCTTTCGTGAAGGTCATCTACATTTTGAGTGATGATAGATACTTCATGATCTTTTTCAAGTTCAGCTAAGGCACGGTGTGCAGTGTTTGGTGTTACCTCCATTAATTGCTTTCTGCGCTGATTGTAAAAATCTAAAACCAATTCTGGATTTGCGTTCCAGCCTTGTGGTGATGCAACTTCCATCACGTCATGCCCTTCCCATAGACCACCACTATCTCTAAAGGTTTTGATGCCACTTTCGGCACTCATTCCGGCTCCTGTTAATATTGTTATTCTCATAATGCCCGCGAAGGCAGGTATCTCATTAATGATTAGTAATTTATTCTAACTTAAACTAATTTATAACACAAAGTTACACAAAGAATTCACAGAGTTACACAAAGAAATATAAGTAATTCTAGAGAATATGTTTAATGTTGATAATTTAAAAATTACAGAATAAGAAATCTTTGAATTCTTTTAGGTTCTCTGGGAATAGCTTTTTATTAAATTTATTCAAAGATTAATTATAATCTATTTACATTTATAAAAAATTAATCAGAATTGGATCAACAACTATTCACATATTTACAATCCTACTTAACTGAAAGACGAAAAGAGTTGTTTGACGAAGTAATAACGAAGCGAACCAGACATTTTACAGTGGTTACTGAAGACGTTTTTCAATTGCATAATACCAGTGCAGTGATGCGATCTTGCGATGTATTTGGAATTCAGGATTTGCATGTAATTGAAGAACGGTTTGGGAAAAAAATTGACAAAGAAATTGCTATGGGCGCTCAAAAATGGGTGAATATTAAGCGGTATGATACCACAAAAAGCTGTATCGATTTACTTCGAAAAGAAAGCTATCAGATCATTGCTACAACTCCTCATGATGACACACAATTAGTACATGAATTTGATGTCACAAAAAAGTCCGCTTTTTTCTTCGGAACAGAAAGAGAAGGCTTAAGCGATACTGTTTTAAAAGAAGCAGATGGATTTTTAAAGATCCCAATGTATGGTTTTACGGAGAGTTTGAATTTATCGGTTTCAGCAGCAATTATATTACAATCGGTTGTTACTAAATTGAAACAGTCCAATATAAATTGGCAATTATCTGATGAGGAAAAACAAGAAGTGCTGTTAGAGTGGACAAAGAATACGATTAAGAGTGTGGATGAGATTGTGGAGCGGTATTATGCTGAATTAAATTCCAATAATCAAATTACAAAATCCAAAACTTAAACAAGAAAATAACAATAGAAATTAATTATTATGAAGCAAAACATGGTAGCATGGTTCGAGATTCCAGTAAGTGATATGGATCGTGCAAAGGCGTTTTATGAAGCGGTATTTAAAATTGAAATAAGTCTTCAAGATATTGGAGGTGTTATGATGGCTTTCTTTCCAGCTAATCCAGAAGTTCCTGGAGCGATGGGAAGCTTGATGAAGTATGAGAGTTATATTCCAAGTCACGAAGGGACTTTAATATATTTTAGTAGTGACGATGTTCAAATTGAACTGAATAGGATCAAAAAAGCAGGAGGTGAAATTTTAATGGGTAAAACTCAAATCTCCCCAGAAATTGGTTTTATGGGAACGTTTCAAGACCCTGAAGGGAATAGGATTGCTTTGTATTCGCAGAAATAAAAAAAACAATAAATAATGAGATACCTGCCTTCGCAGGTAATACAATGAAAATCGTCTTCGCCACACACAACAAAAATAAACTCAAAGAAGTTAGCGCTTTAATGCCTGCTCATATAGAATTGTTGAGTCTAACAGATATTGGCTGTCATGAAGATATCCCTGAAACTTCACCAAGCATAGAGGGCAATGCATTACTTAAAGCAAATTATGTAAAAGAACACTATGGTTATGATTGTTTTGCAGATGACACCGGATTAGAAGTCCAAGCACTAAACAATGAACCCGGTGTGTTTAGTGCAAGATATGCTGGACCTAATAATGATGCAGCGGCCAATATGAATAAATTATTGCTAAATCTTCAACAAAAAAACAATCGAAAAGCTCATTTTAAAACGGTTATAGCTTTATCTCAATCTAATAATACAGAGCTTTTTACAGGTATTTGTGAGGGAGAAATTATTTCAGAGAAAAAAGGAGATTTAGGATTTGGCTACGACCCTATATTTCAGCCCAAGGGCTTTGATAAAACCTTTGCAGAAATGACTTTAGAGCAGAAAAGTGACATTGGGCATCGTGGAAAAGCAGTGAGGCAATTAATAGACTTTCTTTCAAAATGAAGGGATATTGAGTGTTTCGAGTGTGCGAGAAATGTGTCGAAATGACTGTACCCTTCAATACACTCTCCTGCGTCGAGCACTCAGGGTACGCTGATAGTTACATAGTAAGGTCATTGGATTTTTGTTTTTTACGCTCTAAAACTTCAGGGGAATCTAAATGACTGAGTTCTAAATAAAAAAGCTATCTTTGCGCCTTCGTTCTACAAAATATAAGAAGTAGAATTGAAAATCCTCAGGGTGAGGTAGTGTTGAAAGAAGTAGTATAGGTTTATTTGTCGCATATACTTCTAAACAACACACAAATAAACTATATAAAATACTACATGAGTAAATTTAAAGCATTAGGCTTAGATGAAAATATTCTAAAAGCCGTAGCAGATATGGGGTTTGAAACTCCATCTGAAGTTCAAGAAAAAGCAATCCCAATTTTAATAGAAAAAGACACCGATATGGTGGCTTTAGCACAAACAGGTACCGGTAAAACCGCAGCATTTGGTTTTCCAATGCTACAGAAAATTAATGTGGAAAGCCGAACTACACAAGGACTTATCTTATCGCCAACACGTGAACTTTGTTTACAAATCACCAACGAACTTAAAAGCTACGGAAAGCATTATAAAGGTTTAAACGTAGTAGCTATTTACGGAGGAGCTAGCATTACCGATCAAGCCCGTAATATTAAAAAAGGAGCGCAAATTATTGTAGCTACTCCCGGAAGAATGAAAGATATGATTGGTAGGCGAATGATCGATATTTCAAAAATCGAATATTGTGTGCTCGATGAAGCCGATGAAATGTTGAACATGGGATTCTATGAAGATATTACAGAGATACTTTCCCATTCTCCCGAAGATAAAAGCACATGGTTGTTTAGTGCAACGATGCCAAGAGAAGTTTCTTCAATTGCTAAAAAGTTTATGTTCGATCCGGTTGAAATAACCGTGGGAGGAAAAAACATGGGAGCTGAAAATGTTTCTCACGAATATTATTTAGTAAATGCTAGAGATCGTTACCAAGCACTAAAAAGACTAGCAGATGCAAATCCATCAATTTTTTCAGTAATATTTTGTCGTACTAAAAGAGATACACAAAAAGTAGCTGAATTATTAATTGAAGATGGATATAGTGCTGCAGCATTACACGGAGATTTAAGTCAGAATCAACGTGATTTGGTGATGAAGTCTTTTAGAAATCGCCAAATCCAAATGTTAGTCGCTACCGATGTTGCTGCACGGGGAATCGATGTTGAAAATATTACCCACGTAATTAATTACCAATTGCCAGATGAAATTGAAATCTATACACACCGTAGTGGGCGTACAGGTAGAGCTGGAAAGACAGGTATTTCTATGGTGATAGTTTCAAAAAGTGAACGTCGTAAGATTCATTCGATTGAAAAAATGATTCAGAAGAAATTTGAGATGAAAGAAGTTCCTTCAGGAATGGAAATTTGCGAAGTTCAATTGTTTCATTTAGCTAATAAAATTAAAGAAACAGAAATCAATCACGAGATTGATGAATATCTTCCTAATATCAATGAGGTGTTGGAGGATTTTTCAAAAGAAGAATTGATTAAGAAAGTGTTTTCAGTAGAATTTACTCGTTTCTACAATTACTATAAAAAAGCAAAAGACTTAAACGCTGAGGTTGGAGACCTTTCTGAAGGATCTAAAGATACGGTTCGATATTTTATTAATATTGGAGGGAAAGACGATTTTGATTGGATGAGCTTAAAGGATTTCCTAAAAGAAATGCTTCAATTAGGAAAAGATGAAGTGTATAAGGTTGATGTTAAGGAGAGCTTTTCATTTTTTAATACCGATACCAAACATCAGGAGTTGGTGATGAGTTTCTTTAAAGATTTTGAATTAGAAGGCAGAAGAGTTTCAGTAGAAGTTTCAAAAGATACTGGTAGAAAAAGAAATCGTGGAAGAGGTGGAAGAGACGGAAGAGACCGTGGTCGTGGAGGAAGTAGAGGCGATTTCAAAAAACGCGGAGGAGACAGAAGAGAGGGCAGAAGTGAAGGTAGAAATGAAGGAAGAAATGAAGGTAGAAGCGAAGGCAGAAGTGGTGGTAGAAACAGTGGAAGAAGAAGTGATGGAGGTGAATCTGGTTTTAAAGGAAGAAGCCGTAGAAGAAGTGGAAGTGATCGACCAAGTAATTCGGGAACTGGAGGAAGACGTCGTAAAAGAAATTAATTGCCGATGATTTTCAATTTAATTTAAAGTCATACAATTATAAAAAAAACTTAAAGTTTTGTTTTTAGCCGTACTTGGTAATAAAAATAAAGTCTAATACGTTACATTTACGGCAGACTATGAAAAAAATAATTGCACTTCTTTTCTTAAGCTTTATTGTAACTACAAGTTGGTCCCAAGAAGAAACAACTATCAAGGGTAAAGTGTTAAACGCTTCTAACGACGTGTCATTGTTAAATGTTCACGTTGTAAATCTGAATACTGTCAAAGGAACCTTAACAGATACAGAAGGAGATTTTGCAATTAGAGCGACAGTAAATGACACCTTATATTTCTCCTATTTAGGATTTAGATCTATTCGTGTTCGGGTTACCAATGACTGGTTGAAATTTGGTGAAATACGGATTAAAATGACGGAGTTAAGTATTGCTCTTGAAGAAGTTGTTATTCGACCTATTCAGTTAACAGGATATATAGAAGTTGATGCAAAAATAATTCCTATTTATGATAATCATCGATATCGTATTGCAGGTTTGAGTTCTGGATATGAAGGAGGTGCTAGTCAGCCAGGAGCCGTTAGCAAAGTCTTGAATTCTATATTTAACCCGGCTGATTTCCTATATAATATGTTTGGGAAACGGCCTCATCAGATGAAAAAGCTTCGTATGATGAAGGATGATGATGAGATTAGAGCCTTGCTTCAAAGTAAATTTGACAGAGAAACTCTTATGGCGGTGCTTCAGCTAGAACGAGTCGATATAGATGAAATACTAAATAACTGCAGTTATTCTAAAGACTTTATTAAAACTGCTAACGACCTTCAAATTCTTGATGCTATGAGTGAATGCTATGAAGAATACCGAATTCTTAATAGGGATAGAGGGTAAAATTCATTTATGAAGAGATTAGTCCTACTTGTATTTTTGATATTGATAGGATTACAGACAATCCACTCCCAAGAAAAACTTTCGGAAACAGAAAAACTCTATGCTACAGCAAAGGTATGGGGCTTTTTAAAATATTACCATCCACAAGTAGCTAAAGGAAAATTTAATTGGGATGAGCAGCTATTTTCAATTTTGCCTAAAGTAGAAAAATCCAATAATAAAGAAGAATTATCTTTATTATTAATTGCTTGGATAGAATCTCTTGGTGAAATAAAGGAAATTAGATCTACAAACTCTAATCACCTTCCTGATTATTTTAATAAAAACTTCGATTTATCTTGGTCTCAAGATTCAAAGTATTTTAATAATGAGCTTTCTAATAAGTTAAAATTCATAGAAGAAAACAGAGCGCAGGGTAAGCAGTATTACGTAGAAGTAGCTAGTTATGGAAATATAAGAGTAAGAAATGAACCTGAATACCTTGACAAAGAATATCCTGATAACTATCACAGACTCCTAAGTTTATCAAGGTATTGGAATATAGCAGAGTATTTCTTTCCTTATAAATACCAAACAGATCAAAATTGGGATGAAGTTTTGATAGAGATGATTCCAAGGTTTATTGATGCTGAAAATGCAGTAGATTATCATGTTGCAATGCTTGAAACTGTCATTAAATTAGATGATAGTCATGCGATGTTTAATACAAGTACAATTCACGAAAAATTTTATGGAAAAAAATACCTCCCAATTATTATTAGAATAATTGAAGGTAAAGTAGTGATTACAGATTTTAGAGATTCTGCTTATGCTACAAAAAACGATTTACATATTGGAGATATTATCGAAACTATTGATAACGAAAATGCTTTAGATAGAATTAGTCGCATTAATAAATATGTTCATGGCTCTAATGAGAGTGTTAAAGCAAAGAATTATAGTTTTATTTTCTTTAATGGTTTTAATGATGTTGTGAATATTGATATTAGAAGAAATGGCGAACTAATTACAAAAGAACTAGTACGCTATGATTATACTGAGGATTCATTTAAACCAAAAGAAAATACGCAGGAAAAGTATAAGGTATTAGAGAATAATATTGGCTTTATTAATTTGGGGGAATTAGATGGGAACGATATGAAAAATATTAAAGAGATGATGGATATTTTAATGCCTACAAAAGCATTAATTATTGATCTAAGGAATTACCCCCGAATTCACCCATATATGTTAGCTAGGTATTTCACAAAAAACGATAAAGATTTTATTAAAATTATTAAACCAGATTTGTCTTACCCCGGGAAGTTTGTTTGGGAAAAGGCTAAAAAGGTTAGATCTAATAAAAATAAATATTATATAGGAAAGGTAATTGTTTTAGTAAATGAAGAGACTCAAAGCAGTGCAGAGTACTCTACAATGATATTGCAAGTTGGTGATAATGTTATAACTATTGGTAGCCAAACATCTGGTGCAGATGGGGATATATCAAAAATTAATTTCTTAGGTTATAGGTCTTATATTAGTGGACTAGGAGTTTTTTATCCAGACGGAACAGAAACACAAAGAGTTGGTGTGAAAATTGATGTTGTCGTTAAGCCTACAATCAAAGGAATTCAGGAAGGCAGAGACGAAATATTAGAGAAAGCACTTGAATTAATTGATCAATAATGCTCCAACAAATTCTTCACTACAGCTTACATCTTTTATTCCCTGGACTTATTGCCTGGATATTTTTCAGAAAAAACTGGAAAAAAGCATGGTTGATTATGATTGTTACTATGTTGGTAGATGTCGATCATTTGCTTGCTAATCCTATTTACTCTCCCAATCGCTGTAGTATAAACTTTCATATCTTACATAGCTATTATGCAATGGGAGTCTATGTTGTTATGTTCTATTTTAAAAGATTTAGAATGATTTCCGTAGGTTTACTTTTTCATATGTTTACAGATTTTATTGATTGTTTGTTTATGAAATAGTATTTTTAGAGCAGCAATTTATTATTGATAACTATGAATACCCTCGTAAGACAACAACGAAAATACTTCAGCACCCATGCTACCAAGGATCTAAAATTTAGACTGGAGCAATTAAAGAAGTTTCAAAATGTATTAAAGTCAAATGAAAAGCTTCTATATGAAGCCATTTATAAAGATTTTAAAAAATCGGAGTTTGAAACATTTACAGCCGAGCTGTCTTTGTTATACCATGATATTAAAGAAGCAAGAAAAGAACTTCATAATTGGGCACGTGTAAAAAGGGTTAAAACCAGCATGCTTAATTTTCCTGCAAAGAGCTATATCATTCCAGAACCTCTGGGTGTTTGTTTAGTTATTGGCGCTTGGAATTACCCTTACGGGCTTTCTTTAGCTCCTGTTATTGCTGCGATGGCTGCTGGAAATACGGTACTAATTAAGCCAAGTGAGATATCGAAAAATACAAGTGCGGTAATGGCAAAATTGATCAATGAAAATTTCAGTCCCAATTATTTAAAAGTTGTTGAAGGAGGCATCCCGGAAACAACAGATTTACTAAACCAAAAGTTCGATAAAATATTCTTTACCGGAAGTCCGCAAGTTGGTAAAATCGTTTATCAGGCAGCTGCTAAAAATTTAACACCCGTTACTTTAGAGCTAGGAGGCAAAAGCCCTGCCTTTGTCACTGAAGCTTGTAATTTAAAGATGACAGTGAAACGATTGGTTTGGGCAAAATTCTTAAATGCGGGTCAAACTTGTATTGCTCCAGATTATATTTTAGTTCATCAATCCATAGAAAAAAAGTTTTTAAAATTGATGAAAGCCGAAATAGAAAAAGAGCATTTTTCTTTTGAAAATGAAAACTATACACAGATCATTAATGATCGGAATTTAGAGCGATTATCAAAGCTAATCGATTCAGAGAAAGTGTATTTTGGCGGCGAAATAAATGCTTCAGACAGATATATTCAACCAACTATAATGCAGGGAGTTACTTATGAGGATTCGGTAATGAAAGAAGAAATATTTGGACCGATACTTCCGGTGATTTCCTATACAGATTTGGAAGATGCGATTCAGCAGGTAAACGCTTTGGACAAGCCATTATCTTGTTATGTTTTCACAAGTAGTAAAAAACAAAAAAATAAAATATTAAGTGATATATCTTTTGGGGGTGGTGCAATAAATGATGCGGTGATGCATATTGCTAATTCTCAATTACCCTTTGGCGGAGTTGGAAATAGTGGTTTAGGGAGTTATCACGGTGAAGCAGGATTTAAAACCTTCTCGCATTATAAAAGTATCATGGAAAAATCGAATTTGATTGAATTGCCCTTAAAATATTATCCGCGTACCAAAGGGAAACTGGCTTGGATCAAGCGATTTATGAAATTTTAACGATCAAAATATTAAATTTATGCTTACAAATCAAATAAGTCCTTCAGAGGCACAATTAGCACAATTACAAGCCTATCCAAAAGATAAACCCTTGGTGATGCTAAATATTCTTAGATTTAAAGCACAAGCAACTACCAATGAAACAGGACAAGAGGTTTATGCTAGATATTTTAAAAACGCACAGCCTTTTGTTGCTAATTCAGGAGCTAAATTAATCTGGAAAGGAACTGTTTTTAATACAATTATAGGTGATTCGGAAAATGTACCTCATCTTACTTTTCTGGTTGAATATGCTTCCGCAACTGATTTTTTTGCATTAATATCGAATCCTGAATATCAAAAAATAGCTGGAGATAGAGGGCTGGCATTAGAATACGGCGGATTAATAGCTTGTCAAACATTAGACTAATGGATGTTAAGACACAGTATCGCACTTGCAATCTTTGTGAGGCCATGTGTGGAATTGAAATTGCATATCAGCATAAAACCGTAATTTCTATAAAAGGGGACAAGAAAGATCCTTTAAGTGAAGGTCATATTTGCCCGAAAGCAACGGCATTAACAGATTTATATGAAGATCCTGATCGACTTAAAACTCCGCTAAAGCGTACAGATACTGGATGGATCTCTATATCTTGGGAAGAAGCCTACGAGGAAGTTGTATTTAATCTAAGAAGAATTCAAGAGAAGTACGGAAAAAATTCTGTTGCTTCCTACCGTGGAAACCCAACGGTACATAACACCGGACTCACATTATTTTCAGGTCCGTTTTTGCAAAGCTTAGGCTCTAATCAGGTGTATACCGCTACTTCAGTCGATCAATTACCCCATCATTTTGCATCTCTTATGATGTTTGGACATTTTATGATGTTTCCAATTCCCGATATCGACAGAACCGATTTCATGTTGATAATGGGAGGGAACCCAGCGGTTTCTAATGGAAGTATTATGACAGCTCCTCATTTTTCCAAACGGTTAAAAGCTATCCAAAAGCGTGGAGGAAAAGTAATTGTTATCGATCCTAGATTTACTGAAACTTCAAAAATTGCAGATCAGCATCATTATATAAAACCCGGAAGGGATGCTTTATTATTATTGGCATTGATACATGTTATTTTTAAAGAAAACCTGAATTCAAAAGGGCATCTTGAAAAAAATATGAATGGTGAAGAAACAATTGTGGAAATTGTAAAACCATATTCACCAGATGCAATAGCTAAATTAATTGGTATTGATTCCAGTGAAATAAAAAAAATGGCCCTTCAATTCGCAAATTCAAAAACGGCAGTTTGTTATGGAAGGTTTGGACTTTCCACACAAGAATTTGGAGGTATATGCCAATGGTTAGTAAATGTATTAAACTGTATAACGGGCAACATGGATTCCATTGGAGGAGCGCTATTCACTAAACCAATTATTGATATAGTTAGTACGTCCAGAATAAAAGGGAAAAAAGGTAGTTTTAATGCGTATCAGACAAGAGTAAATAACTTACCAGAGTTTTCCGGGGAGTTTCCTGTTTCAGCATTAGCCGATGAAATTTTAACTCCTGGAGAAAATCAATTAAAAGCAATGGTGACTATTGCCGGGAATCCGGTATTGTCTACACCCAACGGACAACGATTGGGAAAGGCTTTTGAATCGTTGGAATATATGGTTGCAATTGACATCTATTTAAATGAAACCACCAAGTATGCCAATATTATTTTGCCTACTACCACAGGCTTAGAAACCCCTTTGTATGATCTAGTCTTTCATCAATTTGCAATTCGGAATACAGCTAAATATTCAGAAATACTTTTTGATAAAACTGAAGAGCAACGTCACGACTGGGAAATCCTAAAAGAATTAACCACTCGACTTAGCGGAATAGAGAACCCATTAAATTTAGAGCAAACCTTAGACTATATGCTTCAGTTTACTTCCTATACGGAACCAAAACTATCTGTTTCAGAATTAAAAAAACATCCTCATGGATTAGACTATGGATTATTAAAGCCACAGTTTCCAGGGCGATTGTTTACTTCAGATAAAAAAATAGAATTAGCACATACTTTGTTTTTTGAGGATTTAAAAAGATTGGATAAGAAAATTAAAGAATGGAAGGAAGAAGTCACTTCCGAATACCCCTTTTTTTTAATAGGGAGACGACAGTTGCGTTCCAATAATTCATGGATGCACAATAGTGAGCGATTGGTGAAGGGGAAAGAACGTTGTACTCTCCTGATTAACACAATAGACGCTAAGTCACTTCAATTAAAAGAAGGACAAATTGTTAGGCTTTGCTCTAAAATTGGACAAGTAAAAATACCTATTGAAATCACAACTGAAATCATGCAAGGTATTGTAAGTATGCCTCATGGATGGGGGCACCATAGAAAGGGAACAAAACTTTCCATAGCAGAACAACACCCGGGAGTTAGTATTAATGATCTTACCGATACCACTAAAACAGATGCTTTGACAGGTAATGCTGATTTTAGTGGAACTACAGTTAAAATCGAATCTTAATTTTATAGCCATTGTCTAACCAAAAAAATACATTATTTTCGTTAGGTTAATTGTAAATTCCTATGGCTACCAGAAATTATCAAGCTAAAAAATTTGAAAGAGATTCAATAAAGAAAGCTGTTGATTCACTTACTATTGAGGAAGCCTTACAAATTAATATCAATAAAAAACCCTTTACGGTTTCAATGCGTACTCCGGGGGATGATATCAATTTGGTTAGAGGAATGTTACATTCTGAAGGCATACTTAAAAATCCCATTTTTAATCCTGATGTAATTCTGAAAAAAGAAAATGAGGATGGAATAGTTACTATTATTGATCTTACAATCCCTGAAGAAGAATTGGGTGAAGGCTATTCAAACAGTAGAACACTATTATCGGTTTCTTCTTGTGGTATTTGTGGTAGAACCGAATTAGGAGATCTTTCTTTTTTGGGGAAGACTATTGATGATACTAAAAAGATTGAGATCACTTTATTGAATGACTTGTTTGAAAAGATGAATTCTTTGCAGCACAATTTTAGAAGGTCTGGTGGAACACATGCCGCTGCTGCTTTTACTTATGAAGGGGATTTACTTTCTGCCATGGAAGACATTGGAAGGCATAATGCAGTCGATAAAGTAATTGGGGAATTAATTCTTACAAACAATTTGAATCAAGCTTCAGTGTTGACCGTTAGCGGGCGTGTTTCGTACGAAATCGTAATAAAATGTTTTAAGGCTGGTATTCCAATTTTAGCAGCTGTTTCCGCTCCTTCATCATTGGCGGTAGACTATGCAAAAGAATTAGGCATTACCTTATTTGCATTTTGCAGAGATGAAAGGGCAACCTGTTATTCCAATCCTCAAAGAGCAAAAGAAACTAAAACTAAAAACAAAGCGAGTTAATATTTTATGTCTAAGAATTTAAGAGAATTATCAAGAAGAAAAGGAATTGAGAATAACCTTTTTAATAAAATGGGGGAACTAGCTCAGGAAACTGGGACAGTATCTGATTCTGATCTAAAAAGGCTTTCAGAAGAATTTCTTATTGGCAATGCAAATGCTTTTGGTACTGCTACTTTTTACGACTTCATGAAACCCGAGAATAAAGGCAAAAAAGCCTATGTCTGTAATGGCTCTGCTTGTTTGTGTGCAGGGACTCAGGATCAAGTTTACGAAGAATTGGAAGAGCATTTAGATGCTTCAGAAATTGGTCATATGACCTGCTTAGGAAGGTGTCATGAAAACGGTGCCTTTCATTATAAAGGAAAGAATTATTCAGCAAAATCTTCCGTAGAAATATCCCAAATAATTAAATATGGATTAATAAAACATAAGGATAACTATCATGTACAGTCTTGTTGTGCTGAAACATTGACCAGCAAATTTGAAGGCTTAGATTTTTTAAAAGAATTATTAGATAAAACACTAAAAAAAACCCCAGAGGAGTGTTTGACAGAGGTTCTGGATTCTCAACTTAGAGGTAGAGGAGGTGCAGGTTTTCCTATGGGCATTAAACTTAAAAGCGCAAAAGATACCCCATCAGATTTACGATATATTGTTTGCAATGCCGACGAGGGAGATCCGGGAGCCTATTCAGATCGGTATTTAATGGAACAACAGCCATATATGGTTTTATTTGGAATGATTGCTGCAGGCTATGCTATAGGTTCCAGTTGGGGAATCTTGTACATTCGGGCAGAGTATCCAGATTCAGCTATAATAATTCAAGAATCGATTGATAAGATGTTAGAGCTTGGATTAGCAGGAGAAAATATTTTAGGGACTGGCTTCGATTTCCATTTTAAAATAATAAGAGCGCAAGGTTCATATATCTGTGGAGAAGAAACAGCCTTGCTTTCCTCCATTGAGGGGCAACGACCAGAGGTTAGAATTCGTCCTCCATACCCTGCACAAGAGGGTTTATTTGGAAAACCAACCGTTGTAAATAACGTGGAAACCTTAGCAGCTTTGTATTATATTTTTAAGACTTCAGGTAAAGAATATGCAAAATTAGGAACAGAAAAGTCAAAAGGTACAAAACTGATTTCATTGGATGGATTTTTCCATAACTCTGGAATATATGAGGTTGAAATGGGAACCCCTTTGGACACAGTTATCAATGAATTAGGTGGTGGCTTCAACGCACCTGTGAAGGCTTTTCATACCGGAGGCCCACTAGGAGGAATAGTGCCGGTTCATAAAATTAGTGAATTGAGCATTGATTTTGAATCTTTTGCCAACGCAGGATTCCTATTAGGCCATGCAACTATTGTTTGTATTCCGGAAGATTTCCCAATGATAGAATATATTGAGCACTTATTTGAGTTTACAGCCTTTGAAAGCTGTGGTAAATGCTTTCCTTGTCGCTTGGGTTCAAAACGAGGTCAGGAGCTATTAACTAAAGCTAGAACGGAAGATGATTATCAGATAGATAGGGAATTGTTTAATGATTTGTTAAGCACTTTAGAACAAGGCTCTTTATGTGCATTAGGTGGTGGATTACCACTTCCTGTTAAAAATGCCTTGATGTATTTTGAAGATGAATTGAAAGAATATTTTAAATAACCCTTCTCTCGAAAAAGCTTTACCACAAAGTTCTCAAAGAAGGCACAAAGGAAGAGTAAAATTTAATAAATAAGATACCCCCTTTAATGCGGAGTAATGAATATGAAAGTAGCATATATAGATAATAAGGCATTTGAAATTAAAGAAGGTGAAACCATATTGGCATTTATGAAACGTCATTTGGGAGAAAAACCAGTACCTACTTTATGTGATGCTCCAAATTTAGATCCTTTTGGTTCGTGCAGAGTTTGTAGTGTTGATGTATCGCTTGAAAAAGGAGGAAAGACCAAGGCAATGGCTTCTTGTCATTCGCCAATAGGAGAGGGGCAGTTTATATATCCCAATACTCCCAATATTCAAAAATTAAGAAAGAATATAGTGGAACTGGTCATTACAGATCATCCGCTTTTATGTTTAACCTGCGAGGTAAGTGGTAATTGCGAATTGCAAGATGTTGCTGCTACAGTAGGTTTACGAGATGTTCGATATCCTGAAGGTGCAAATCACTTGGATACTCCAAAAGATTTGAGCCATCCGTATATGACTTCAGATCTTTCAAAATGTATTAACTGTTTTCGATGCATTCGGGCTTGTGATGAAGTTCAGGGGCAGTTTGTTTTAAGTATGGCAGGAAGAGGCTTCGATACCCATATTATAAAAGGCTTGGATCAATCGTTTATGGATTCAGATTGTGTGAGTTGTGGTGCTTGTTCGCAGGCTTGTCCAACTTCGGCAATTTCAGATGTGTTTCAATCTAAATCGGTTACCGCAACAGATACCACTAGAACAATATGCACCTACTGTGGTGTAGGCTGTAATCTTGAAGTTTCCACAAGCAATGGGAAAATCTTGAGTATTAGAGCACCTTATGATGCTGAAGTAAATGAAGGCCACACATGTTTAAAAGGACGCTATGCATTTAAATTCTATGATCACCCGGAGCGATTGGATTCCCCAATGATAAAAAGAAATGGTGAATTTGAAAAGGTTTCCTGGAATAAAGTATATGAATATATCGCATCAAAATTGAATGGCTACAAAAAGGAATTTGGACCCGATTCTATGGCAGGAATTTCTTCTTCAAGATGTACCAACGAGGAAAATTATTTGATGCAAAAATTCTTTAGAGCGGTTATTAATACTAATAATATTGATGGTTGCGCCCGGGTTTGTCATTCGCCTACAGCTTTAGGGATGCAGACGACTTTTGGAACTGGTGCAGCAACCAATTCAATCGATGATCTGAAAGATACCAATTGCATCATGGTAATTGGTGCAAACCCTACTGAT
>Ga0164313_10000802_pt1 | contig 26456 bp, 27 predicted proteins | sample GuaBasSedimGuay4_FD_113735 | JGI IMG/M metagenome (GOLD analysis project Ga0164313, IMG submission 113735) | Subseafloor sediment microbial communities from Guaymas Basin, Gulf of California, Mexico - Guay4, Core 4569-4, 0-3 cm | ecosystem: Environmental > Aquatic > Marine > Hydrothermal vents... | reverse complement strand
TAGATCCAGTTGTCATGACAGCATGGGGTGTTTTACCCTTCGCATTCCTTGTGTATTTAAGTCTCTGCTTAGGCGATGCATATATAAAAGATCCTTCTCTTCGACCTATGCGAGTGAATCCAGTAGCTGGATCTATATGCTTAGCACTGAGTTTTACTGTCTTTACATGTATCTTGGTATTTAAACTAGATGGAGCAACAACAATAGAACCCCTAGGAATTAAAGGATCACATGTGAAAGTTTTTCTTTGATTTTTGACTCGTCTTAAATTACCATTTTCATCACGTTGCTCTGACACTGCTGCGGCTGGGTCTGTAGCTAAAAGAACTAATAATTCTGCATCCTTAACCTTACAGTAGTTCTCTATACTAGCTAAAAAACCTCTATCAACAGGGCATCCAGTAACAGCGGTAGTAATTATAAAACGCTTACATCCTTTTATCTTTGCATCAAGCTGCTTAACGGCTTTAGTGTTAAAAATTGTATGATCTAATACTGCTTTAAATTTAGCAGGATAAAGTTTCCTTGCTACTTGCTTTAACTTACCAAGAGAACCATAGTGATGAGAAACCATATCTTTCGTAAGACCAGTATCATCTTTGAATTCGCTAGCTGTAGCATAACGTTGCAACTTACTACAAAGTGTAGCGTACTTCTTAACCAGCTCCTCTTTGCGATCAACCTTTTTAACTATCTTTTTAACTACTTTTTTTCTAATTATCTTCTTGATAGTTTTCTTTTTAATAGCCATACTTAGACCTCTAATATGTTTCGTATTTCTGAAAATACTTCTTCAATCCCCTTACCATCTACATCAACTATGCCCGTATTAAAGTTACATGACATAGTATCCATATTATCAGATACCTTATGCATAAAAGAATCTCCACGAGATTCCATTGCATCACCCTGCTTAAATTCTTGTTTTGAAGATTTCGCAATCTCCAACCCCTTAGAGACATCCCCTCTTAGGTATAGAACTTTATCGTATAAACCTTCTGGACATGGAGATCCAGCCACATACTCTGCTAAATTACGTATTTCTGCAAAACTGTTACCACATGCTGTTCCATATGCATAACCAGATAATACCCCACGATCTTGAATGATAAAGTCATACTTATTCATTGCAGGTTTAATTACTCTTTCTAAATGTATTGATCTGATTGCTTGACTGATAAGTTCTCTTGCGGGAGCTGTTAACTCTTTATCATATTGATTATCTAACATGATACCTCGAAGAGTCATAGTTAGTGGTGATAAGGGTGTTCCAGGTTCTTTTGTTTGTAGTACCTTATACCCCTTGTCTTTTAGATAGTTTACAAGATTTTGTGTCTGTGTAGTCTTGCCAACACCTTCTGTTCCTTCAAGACATATATATATAGCTTTCTTCATTCAACCTCCGTTACAATATAATACATAGATTCATTGTACGAATATTAAATAATATTAAGGTTTTTTAGCATTATAACGCGCTTCTATCTTTGCCTTTTCTTCAGGACTTAGGGTAATGTTTTTAACAGGTGCCTTTCTGTTAAGGGCTTTTTGCCTATTTAATTCTACGTCTGTTCTTGCCTTATCTGTAGAAGAACCAGTGGTTGTATATTGCCTTACTGCTTTATTTTGCCCAATATCTTCTCTTACTTCGCTTGTACGAGTTTCCTTTCGTTTAGCATTATCTATAGCACTATAAGCACCAGCACCCTTAGGACCATAGTTACTCTTCTCTAAAGACCACTGGCCGTTCTTGGCAAACTTAACTCTTTCAACAACTTTATCTGCAATCTTTTTAGGATCTGGTTTATAAGTTCCCGCATCAATCTGACGTTGCAACTCTTTAACCTTTACATCTTTAGGTGCTAAATTAGGATTAGAAGAGTCTTTTTGTAAATCATCAGATTTAGCCATCTTCTTGCGCGTGATAACTGGTGTATTTTTAAATGATGCTTTGGTTGAGGTTGGTGCATCAGATGCAGGATTTTTTTCATTTATTACATCTTGTACAGGATCACTTAGTGCAATTTTAGCACCAGCAACTGTTTGCTTCTTCTCTTTGGTTGTCTTATTGTAATTCGCTAAATCATATATGTTACCGCTGGCCGTTGATTTAGTTTTAGATCTAGGTCTTATTTTTTGCTCTGGATCAGCTTCACCTTTTGGCATTACTCTTATCGCTTTCTTACCCTTATCGCTATCAAGTGCTTCAGCATTTTGTTTACGTGCTTCAGCTTTGATTGGCGCTTTATCTGGTTTTTTACCAAAAAGCTCTTTATATTCTTTAGTGTCTTTTAGTTTGTAGTTTAACTTATGAGCAATCAATGAATCATGATCAACATCTTCATGGACAGTTAAGTGAGGATGCATATCTGAGATTTTATCTCTTAAACTTGCTATCTTTTCTTGTGATGCTCGTCCGCCTTTAGCAACATGTGTTTGAATACCCTCTAGATGTTCTTTTATTTTTGCTCTCACTTGATCAGCAGTTTTACCTTTAGTAATTGAATCCCTAAGTTTGTCTAATTTATCTCTTAATTCTTTTACTTGAGGATGATCTCTATCCACACCGGCAGCCTTAAGAGCTTTAATATCTCTATGGTGAACTTTTGCGGCTTTAATTGAGGCTGTGCGCTTTATTTCTCTTTCTTTTTTGATTATATCTGGGTCACGGTTGTCTTTTAACTTTCCAGCTTTAAGTTTGCCTTCTGTCTCTTTTATGTGATCCTTTAGCTCAAGTAAGAGTTTAGGATCTTTAATGAAGTTCGCATTAACCATCTGCTTAAGCTTAAACATGTTGGCTTTAACGCCTTTTGGTTTCGCTTTCTCTAAGATCTCTTTGATCACTAACAATGTCTTTGCAGCTCGCTCTAATCTATTATCCATATCTCTATTATACAATAAAAAAAGGGCTAGTCAAAGACTAACCCTTTTAAATTTCTAGATTACTTTTAGAATCACTTACCGATATTTCTAAATAAGCAGTTGAATCGTGGAGTATACACGAACAATGCTCCATAAAGAACAATGGCAAATTCTAATGCAGTGGCTACGATCGCGAAGTTGATCTTAGAGAGAGGAGCAAGTTGTTTAAACTTGATATTCTCTGCACGAAGGTCAAGCAAGAATGCTTCACCAAGACCAGGATTCTTAGCACCTGCGTCCACAAAACTCATACCAGCACCTGTGTACTTGTAGTTTGCGATGAATCTTTCAGATCCAGCAGCACCACCAACTTCAGAGCGGTAAACCTTAACATACTTAGTATTAGGTGGAGCTGAAGTGACCACAACATTTACAGAGGTCTCACCACCACCAACGGTTCTAATTACAGCTGCTGCGGGAGCACCTTCACCATGATCGTTAACTGCAGTAACTACATATCTGTAATCGCCTTCTTCAAGAGTTCCACCAGGTCCGTTAGAAGTAGCACCTACAGTTGGAGCAGCAGGAGCATTCTCGTTAACGCCCTTAGATCGAACACCGGCACGTGGACGTAAGAACAAGTTAGGCTTAAGATCAACAGTACCGGCGGTAGTAGTAATCTTAGACACGTCGTAACCGACTGTTTGATTACTAAGACCAGGAGCTGACCTAAATTGTGGATAGAATTGTCTAACAAAGGCAGACAACGCGATTGGTTCGATGTGAAGTTCACTTGGCTCACCAAAGTTTTCCAAAGCGATAACTGTCAATCTTTCAACATCGTCTTGAGTAAGAACGTTTCCGTCCAAGTTTTGAGAGATAGAAGAAAAATCTCCATATCCTTCAAAGTCGATGCTTCGAGTTTGAGAATCTTGGTCACCTTTAAGTAACTGCTTCAATAAACCACTCATTGCGATTGAATTATTTGGGATAGCTGAGTCGGAACCGTCTTGAGCACCATCAGCATTTCCTGCAAAGTGGGCATGCCCCCAGTACATTTCACGCTCAACATTCTTAAGAAGATTCATAGTACCCTCTTTAGCTTGTTGGGTAACGATATCACCAACTGTAGTTCGAACAAGTGTCATTTGATGAGACACTTTACGCTTAGTTCCGAAGAACACGATTTTTTGTCCGTCACGGATGTAAGTAGAATCTTCTTCTTGAGGAGCTCCACCTTCACCAATATATGGACTAGAATCCGAACCATAACCAATCAAACGATTGTATTGTTCAAATAGATTGTAAGCTTTGTCTACGCTAACCGCAGGCCAGAACTTAAGATTTTTCATATCAAAGGTCACACTCTTAAGAGTTGCTTCCAATGATTCGGCTTGAATTACTCCACCATACACTAGGTCGGTAGGTTTTCCAGCACCACCGTAACCAGCAGTAATGGCTTTGTTCAAGGCCTCAACATCCTCAGGTGAAACAATTCCTTGCTCGATTCCTTGTAGGATTTGATTTACATTTTCACTGTACATCTTTTACCTCTCCCTTACTTTAGGTTGTATTTATCAATGATTGGTTGAAGACCCATTCCAGTCTCTACAGCGATAATATCGTTTGTATCGACAGAACTAGTATCTGACTTTTTCATTTCTAACAGTTTATTGGATACATCTGCCTTAGATAGTAATCCAGCACCTTCGCTTTCACTCTTTGCAAGAGGCACAGCGGTGGCTGGAGTTCCTTTTCTTTGAACAGGGGTATCAGCTAATTCTTTAACTAATGTGGCAATACTATCAAGTTTACTCTCAAGTCCGCCAACTTTACTATCAATATAAGATTTCATAAGACTATCATCTTCATTAACTGATTTTTTAGCTTCAGCCATGAGACTAGATTTACTAGGGACACCGCTTTCACTAGGTGGAGTTACTCCACGTGTGCCAGGATCAGATTCAGAATTCTTACCTTCACCTTTGTCCATATCTTTATCGTCCTTATCTTTGTCATCTTTATCATCGTCATCATCATCTTCCGCTTTATTAGCTTCTTGATGAAGACTAGATTTACTAGGGACACCACACTCACTTTGTGGAGTTACTCCACGTGTGCCAGGATCAGATTCAGAATTCTTACCTTCACCCTTATCCATGTCTTTGTCGTCTTTGTCATCATCGTCATCGTCATCATCTTTCTTGCCCATGTCACCATTTGCATCTTGATTAGCGACTCCGCTTTCCATCTTGCCCATATCAACTTCAGCGGCAGAATAGCGAGACTTTTTAAGATCTTCAATTTCTACCAAAGTCTCATCGATAAGAGACGTTAGATTTTTTACGAGTTCTTCATTCATTCTCTAACTCCTTATTGCTAAAGTTAATTATTGACCCATACCGATAAGATCAGTATGTCCTTCAATTGCAGCTAATTCTGCTGTAGTATCGCCAGCTTCGATAACCTTATCGTTTGCAAAGTTACCAAGTACGCCGAGTACACGTAAAGTTTCTGCATCATCAACGATTGCAGCAATTGTGTTTTCTCCGCCTGCGCCTTTAAACTTAAGTTTTCCAGGATTACCCTGACCGATTCCTAAAAATGGATTAATCGTTCCATCAATTCCACCCATAGGGGCTTGGATATCTGCATCAACATAACTAATCACACGACTAGAGTTATTTAAAGTAACATCGTTTGCATTTCGTGTAGCAGCGATCTTTAGAATATCTAAATTTCTCTTGATTTTATCAAGCATTTGTTGTCTTTGAGCCATTTCTTACCTCTCCTCATTTTTTAAATTAAGGTGCACACCAAACCGAAAGGCTGATATACGTCTAATTATATCACAAGTGGATACCTAAACATCACCCGACTATTACTGTCACTCCATAAACCTAAAAAGCTTCTCTAAGCTCCAAGATTTATTACACTTTCTACATTTAACTTGGTGTTTGCCATATATTTGCTCTTCACCACACTTATCACAGACAGCATACTTAAAACCTTTATGGTTTCGTCCGTCATCTAAAGATTCTGATTGAATTACTGCTCCCTGAACTTGTGCAGTTGGAGCACCAGCTCCTCCATAACCAGCCATCATAGCTTTTTCAACACTACCACTCTTTAGTAAATTTTTAACATTGCCTCGTTTATCGCCATGCTCTAGTAAATTATTAAATTTACTAACATAATCATGTTTTGATATATCTTTTCCAGCTTTAATAGCTTTCCTTGTACCACCAATTCCGTGATACCAAGAATGAGCTATCTTATCCTTATCACCACCATGGACCTTGTGAAGCTTATTATATAGAGTATTTGCATAATCTAAGGCTCTATTGGGATCACTATTCATGAGATTAGTTATCTTCTCGTGATTATCTTTGACACTGCTAGAGTCCTTTGCCATCTTAGTTACCTCTGGATGTCGAGAACGCAATGCCTTACTCATAGATGACACATACTGAACCGTGTGGGGCATTAATCCCCAAGGTCCTCCAGCTGTATGCCCATGGTGCATAGACTTTTTATTATTTATCTTTACATGTTTTAAGTCTTTTCCACCAGATGTTTCTACATGAGCTAGTGCCCATAAATGAGGATGATCTTTCTTCAAGCCAGATACCATTTGTTGATGCGGAGGCTGCTTAACTTCGGTCTCTATAGCCTGCTTAGGTTTTATTTGCTCTGTAGATATTTGTCCAGGGGATGAAGCGATCATGCCAGCTGCTGCTGCACCTGCTATAGTACTTTTAATACCTTTATCTAGATTTTCTTCACAAGCAAAAGCTTTATGAATCTTACTTACGTTATTAGCGATTTTTGCTTCTATTGCAGACTCTAAGATGTCCTTAGGTGATGGGATAGCTATATCTGAATTATCACCTTTTATTAGTTTAGTTAATTCTGCAATCTTATGTAGGTTCTCGTGTATTCTCTTCGCCGATCCGTGTCTAACTATATGTCTAAATGATGGTACATTTTCCTGAGCCAAATGCATAACTGACTTGATTAACTCTTCATCTCCTGGCTCTGGGCTAGATTTCTGTAAGGAAGTAGGTTCGACTAGAGTTGCTTGGTTTGCTGGAGTAAAGGTTAACGCAACTGAATGTATCTTAGTTCGTGCCAGTAGACTCTCGTCCTTAATCCCTCTTGCAACAACACCACCTTCAACGGATGCTTTAAGCTTTAACGGTGAATCTTTCTTGTGAATATTTCTAATAATAGCCGCTGCTGCTTTGGCATTCTGGTGGTCTTCATCATTGTATAGATAACCAGCTGCATAGATATATGGTGCTTTGATTTTATCCCAATAGTAAGTGTGCCTACTGTTTTCACAATCTTCAGCTTTAAATATTTTTTTAGCTTCTGTGACAGTTCCAAGTGAATTAAAGAAACCCTTACCGTGGTTATCATTCCAGCGACCCTTACCAGCCTGTAAGTCTGATATGTCAGCTCCCTCAACAGATAGCATTTCTCCCTGCGTATCTCTAAGTTGCGATCCAGCAACACAATCTATCCATAGTACTTTATCTTTGGCCATGTTATGATCATATCATAAATTGACCTTAAGCATAACTAATTGGAATAAAATAGGAGTCACTTTTCAACTATAGCATACTAAGTGACCCCTGGAGGGAACGTACCTATATTATACTATGAGTTAATCTATTATGTTATATGGAGTTTGATCATCGCGTTCAGTCATGATACTATCACCATCATGTGAATCGATTATCTCTTTAAAGCTAGTTTTTGTTCTTATTTTAGAGATAGATTTTTTTATTAGCTTTTTAACTGTTTCTTTTGAGAGGTTGTTGAAGTGGGCTATCTCTGATTCAGATGGTGGCTCATCAGAGTTCATGAATTTTGAGATATAATTAAAAAAACAATAACTTGCAAGTTGATGATTTACTGCCCATGGGCAACCCGGAAGATTACCCTCTTCTTCTTCAGTCAACTCCCTACCTGCATTCCTAAGAGCTTTTAATCTCATTACAGCTAAAGGACACCACGACTTTGGGTGTCCTTTTAGCTTTCGTGGACATCTTTTGTCCATGTTGCGATGCTTTACGGTAGGTTTCTTCATAGGCTGCTTGCATTACTGCTTACTGTCTGTTTTCTCACTAGCTGCAGTATCTTTAACAGGAGAAAGAGATGGGATAAGTTTCTTAACACATATAACCTCGAGTAGGTGAGTCATTCCATCAGGTAACTTAGTTTCAACTGTATCTCCAGCTTTTAAACCAAGAATTTTACCTTTTAATTCAGGAAGAACAACCTCGTCGTTCAACTTAAACTTAGTTCTAAATATAGCATATTCTGGATTCTTTTCACACTTAGAAGATAAAGTGACAATGCTATCTTCTTTTACTATGTCATCAAGCACATACCCTTTACTTAAATCCTCTTTATCAGAGGCATCATTGTAATCTTTCAATTTAAAATCTTCTGCTATTTTATCTATAGCTGCTGTATTACTAGATGCTTCAACTAAGGCCAATGTGCGGTATTGAAGATCATTAAGGACACCCATAGCATTATGCATATCTTTATCTAACTTACCAAAACCAGAGGCAAACTGCTCAAATACAATCTTTTGGATACTCAATGCTTGTTGAATATTAGCAACCGCTGCATGCAACTCTGCAACCTGTTGCTTTACTGTTTTCTGCTTTGGTTGTCTGAATCCTGGTTTAGCTTCGCTCATCTGTTCTCCTCTGCTTTCTTTTTAGTTCTTTTACAAAATAGTTTAAGTATTTGTACTTCATCTTTTGTGAAACCTTTTTCTAACTCTCCACCAAGGATCACACCAAGTCTTTCTTCTAAATGATTTCTTAAGTCTTGCTCTAGCAAATCATAGATTTCACCTTTTTTCTTAATCAATCGAGATTGCAATACAGAATTGATAGCATTCGCCTTTTCCAATCTATACTTGGCTGCGCCATTGCTGTTGCTCTTTTCTTTACCTGATACCGAATCTTTCTGCGAAGTTCGTGTGGACACAGTTTCACCATTAAGAGTATCATCTCCACTGCTATCACCGCTGTCACTGGAAGATCTTTCCGTAGGGAGAAGTCCAAAATCGGTAAGTTTTTTCCTTGCAAAGCCATTCTTTACCGCCACTTCATCAAACAGTTTTCTAGCATGTCTGAATTGTTTCTCTGTTAAGGGTTCATTATTTTTAACACATCGCTCCCAATGTTTTTTAACATCAGAATCATACATCATAATATGTTGTGCACCGTTTTGATTTTCCATCTCTGTTAGTTCTGTTATTTCATCTCTTTCTAATACAGATTCGCGATCATATACCTGAGGCCACACCAATTCGCCATGAATCGATCTGTCAAAAACTATATCTAAACCAGAGCACCTAACATAGAGTTCCATGATATCTTCAAAATATGAAGGCCCTATGTACCCATCTTCTTTGTATTTTTTATCTGGAGCTGAGAAATGAATAACTTCAAAACCTTTAGATTTATATAGATTAGCAACACTAGTTTTTCCAGTACGATCTAATCCTTCTAAAATTATCCATGACATGAGTATTCCCTTTATTTATTTAAATATATAAAAGGATTATACAAAGATTAATTATCTTCTTTAGGATTTTTGCTCTTATTTATAGGGTTAGCTACGGGTTTTCCACCGATCACTAATGGACTAGATCCAAGACCTTCTTGTTTTGCAATATCCTGAACAGACTGCTGAGCAACAGCATGAGCTTGCGCATTTTTGTTAGCATCCATCTCTGCGTCATGCTTTTCTTGCTCACGTTGATGTTCACCATCTTGACGTCCGCTTTCTTGCTCCTGTGTATCTGATTCGGCTTCTTGTTGTTGCTTCATCATTCTATCTTGAATCTTCTGACGATCTAATGTCATCAACAACTGTTGCCATCCCATGAATGCTGGATCTCCAGGAAAATACTGCAGTTCGCGTCTCTTAGATGCCCCTTTATCTTTAAAGAATATTTCTCTGATTTCACCCTTAGTTAGGTTCTTTTCTACCTGCATCCAGAAGGATTGATTAAGAGGAAGATCGGCGATCTCCATATCTTTAAGTTCTTCTTTTTGACCAGATCTTAAAAGATCATTCATTGAACTGTGAACTGTCATTTCAGCTTGCAACTGCGCAACCTGTGTCTGTGGAGTCTCATCACTATATCCAACAAATTCAAATTTATACTTATTTGATAATTCCTTATCAACTGCTGGGATGATATGTCTATTCATGATGTCTTCAAAGTACATCAATAACGTGAACAACCCTCTTTCTCTAGAATATTCAATTTTTTGCTCAACACTGTTTTGTCCACTCGGTGCTTTACCGGTTCCGCTCACTAAGTAATCAAGACCAACCTCAATTGGATCAATTTGAAATTGAGCACATATTGCACGTAATAGATGATTGTTAAAGTTTATGTATTCCATCTCACGAGCATTACCGGCTAATGGAACCCACTGAACCTCATCAAGGCCAGCTATGATTGGAGTTCTCCATGCATTTTGTGTACCTGAAATAGTGTTGTAATACTGTCTTCTAAAAGAGTGAAGTTGTTGTTGAGTGACTGTTCCCTTAAGATGAAGAACCCCTCTTGCGGCATAACCGTGTGTAAAGAAGTTTGCATTATAATTCTCTACATTTAAGTGATTAGTAATATTAACTATAGCTAACTCTAAAGGAGAATAACAGTATCCTAAAGAATCTGAAAAATTCTGAGGATTAAACAGTGACCAGATCATATCTTCGTCACCAAATTCAGCCAATGTCCGATTGTCGTAAGACACTTGCACATACTTAATATAATCTAGTTTTTCAATATTCTTTATGTGATCTTTAGCGGGATCATTATCTCCAGGTTCATATAGATCACGAACACTTCTCATTTCATCTTCTAGCATTTTACGACTAGCTTGCTTATTAATTAAGTAAATTGACTCGCCCGGTAGAGGGCGGAATCTATGTAGACCACCTCTTCTTGTTTTGATTTTTTCAATTGCTGTGTTTCCAAATGTAAGCGCATCTCGACCTAAGAGTTTCATAAATTCCCCAAATAACATTCTGTCGTCATTTGGAGTATTCTCAACTCGCCCGCAATGATAAATAAAATTTTCTAAATTATGAATTTCTTCGCGCTCTTCATCGGTGGTGTCTTCTTTATCGTTGCGTTTAACAATGCGAAAACCTTCTTTGAATTTATCATGGGAAACCCTAGAAAATCTCAAAAGAGTATCTACTCGCACCTGAATAATAGCTGAAATGAGCCAATCTCTTACAGATACGTCTTTTAGTGTCTTATTAGAAAGACGAGACATTTTATGCCTAAAGACTACTGTATTGCTCATTTGTTGAAAATAAGGATCTTCCAGAATGGCTTTTCTGCCTATTTGATCGTCTGGAGACATATCCCCTTCTTTAATATCAGGCACACGATCTCCTGGTACATCATCAGCCTTAATCAACATTTCATTGATTTCTTGCTGTAAGTCATCGTTATCTTTAAACCAGTCGTCCCAGATTGCCAAATTATCTCCTAATATTGTCTCTATTATACCAAATAACCACTATAAGCAGTTAGTTTAAAATGACCATAAAAAGCCACCATTTCCGCCGAAACCATCGCTGTCGTCATCATCCTCTAATTCACTTATTTTGCCAATTTTACCCAGTTTTGATGTATCAACTTCATCATTGAAGTTCAATCCCTGCTGTTTAGCAAATTCAGAAGGAGTTGGAGTTCTATGGTAATTTCCATTATTTGTCGCTAAGTCACTAGATAGGTAAGACGAATTATCTTCTGACATTATTAATGTACTACTTCCAAATAGTCCCAAGAGTGCATATCTAAAGGCATCAAGCCAGTGATCGAACTCTTTTGCAGTATCCTCAGTGACCAATCCTGCTGCATCTAATTTATAGTGATACATGCTAAATTCTTCAATTATGTGAGTGCATGTCTCTTTAGCAATAAGTAACTTAGTATCCTCTGTGCCTGGAGTCCTTAACCATTTCTTAACAACCTGAACGCCGACATTGATATCCGCTTTCTTTTTATCATTTGCAGCAGGTAAACCTGCTTTCTTCATTTCTACGATGGCACCTTGATCTGCTTGATCGGGAAAATAGAGTTGACATCTATATATGTGGTGCCATTTAGTTTTAATATGATTGATCCACATAGGTTGACTGTATTGGGTCATTCCGTCAGTTCTAACCACATATATATTCTCATGAGGGTCAACGTAAAAATAAACAACAGTGTTTGGGGAGTTAAAACCCCAATCTATACCGGAATAACAAGGAAGACCTAATTCGTTACACTTACTTACAAACAGATCGTGCGTGCATTCACCTGGAAACACTCTACCGGTAAGCCTTTGCCACATAAAGTTCCAATCGTGGACGTGAACCTTATTGTCAAACTCTCTATATACTATCCCTTCTACAGATGGTTTTAGATTCATCAACTGAGCAAGTGCCCAATCAGCTCCTTCTGATTTCACCTTCTTAGCCATATCTGCAATCGGTTTAAGCATAGGAGATGTACCAGTTTGATTCTTTGCATCACCAAGGCATATACTAGCTAGTGGACACGTAATGCAACCAGACCCAGGCATTGTGTATTTAATATACTCTTGTTGCTTTTTCTTATCTTTGTTTTTCCATTTTTCCTCTGTCAATGCAACCATGTCATCTTGAAGTATATACAGATCAACGGGATCTGTTCCAGATCTACTATCAGCACAGCGCTCAGAAAATTCAAAACCTGTCCAACGTCTGACTTCTCTATCTTGCTCTTCGGCGGTTTCAATCTGTTGATTCATTAGTCCATAGCGACTTTTACGTGTAGAAATACCAACTCGCATGAACTGCTTACCGTTCTTGCTATCTAGCATCCCAGATATCTCTTTGAACGCTTTAGCTCCTTCACCCGAGACAGTGTCAATCTCATCAACTACAACTAGTGGAACGTGAGGACCATTGAGCGCTTTCAATGTACAAGGAAGAACTTCTAATGAAACCCTCTCCCCATTGATATTAAAGTTTGACTTTGTAATATTAGCGTTCATGAGGATTCTTTCATCCTCAGAGGTCTTTGAAGGTAATACAATAGGTTTTATTTTTCTATTATATAAAAAGTTTTTTATATAGAGATAGCAGCGATCACCCTGTGACTGTGTAGCTCCTACATGAACAGCTTCTCGTTGATCATGCAAGATAACTAATAACTCTAAGATAGCCATTCCCAATGTCTTTCCAGATCCTCTACCGGCAACACAAAGTACCTCTTGCAAACCATTGGGGTTGTTCTTTAAAACCATTAAGTCATATAGTTCCCACACAATCTCAAAAGGATTAGAGTCAGCGTACCTAGATACGGTCACATTTGGTAACGATAGACCAAGATGGTATTGAATCCACTTATACAACTCTTTACGCGTCTTACACGGTGTCAACAGCATCAATTTCTGTTTTTCAATAAGTGATAGTTTTTTCTTTTTAGCCATTTTCAGATTCCATTGACGCTTCTATCATAGAGGCTACATCTTCTTCTTCGTTGCCGCCTGAGGCCGAAACAGCCTCTTGTTTAGGCTGTAATGCCCCAAATAGAGCAGACTCTTTAGTCTTGGATCCTGTTGTAGATCCGGCTACTATTTTATAAAGTGTTTCAACTACTTCTCTATATTCTTTAATTGACTCAACGCGTAATTTGGGTTTAGGATTGCTTTGGGGATCTTGTGCATACTTACGCATAACATCCACATGTTCAGCACTACTTACAGATAGCATGGCTGTTAAGAAGTCAACTTGCTCAATTACAGATTTAACAACCTTTGCCTGTACACGATCTCTAAGTGTGTGCATCATGCTATCTCTATCTGTGGCCCACTTATTAAGTGCAGCAGTGAGTATTATCTGCTCAACGGGATGTTGAGTAAAGTTTTGTTGTATTTCATGAAAACTATGACCTATTAGATACATCTCAAATAGCTTGAGAGCTTGAGGATTTGCAATCTTACCAGCAGTCTTATGCTTGCGAAGATATCTTTGACCTATCTTAATCTCTTCTTGAGTAAGTCCATATCGCTCTTCTTCATTAAAATCTCGTTTTAAAGCCATTAAACACCGTATTCCTTCCAAACTGTGTGTTTCTTAATAGATGCAATAGATTGTTTAATCCTAATACAACTTATACCTTTATACTCAGATACATCATTAACTGAAAAACCTAAAAGTAATAAAAACATTATAGATCTTTCAAAATCTGAAAAACTATCTAATAATTTGATTAATTTAGAAGAAGGTGGATCAATAAAGAAACCCGAAAGGGCATGCATAAATCGTTCTTGCTTATCATGTTCATGTCTTATGCTTGTTAATTTTTGCGCAAAAGTGGATGGTTGGTTACCATTTATATGATGCAACCATAAGTCCTGTTGATAGTCCTCATTATTAGTTAACTCATTGATACTCTGTTGTACCTCTGATGCTCTCCTCGCTTTCATCATATCCTTCTTCGTAATCTGCGAAATCAAAAATCTCTACATTCGCAGACCAATTGGGACCACAGTAGTCTCTTACGAAACCACTAAGAATATTCTTAAAGTTCATATCACCCTCTTTCTTTAAGAAATTCTTGAAACACCTTAGTCCCCAAAAATTGGTTGATTTTGAGAGCTTATAGTACTTAAGTATTTTTTTCATAACTGGCTTGGGAAGATAAATCTTAAAGTCTACAGATTTATTTTCTACATCTATATTTAGATCAACAGCTTTCACCTGGGGGTGAGCTATTGAGCCATACATGAAAAGCATATTTTTAGCCGCATCAGTAAACAGACCACTATTCATGAGCCATCTTTGATTATCTACATATTTAGCTAATTCACTATTTTCCATTGTGCCTCCACACTCTCTTAACCTTATTATACCAGGAACTGACTTACATCTTTGCCTTTGCTGATCTTTGCTTAACTTTATCTAGTATTTCTAAAGACTTAGCTATTAATAAATCCTTATCAGCTGATCCCTTGTACACCTTATTGAAGTACTCCCCAACTACATGACCCATTGATAACCCTTTAATCTCTACTTTCTTCTTTTCTTTATCAGTAAAGATAGGTTTAAATTGAATATCAAAATATTTCAAGAGCTCACTATGCTCATTAGAGCTTTGATATGCTAATATCTCTGCCTTTGGACCAGATACTTCTACAACCCAGTGATCATCACTTCCAGCTCCCATGCCTACACCCAACATGAGTTCTAATTCAGCATGCATGTTTAATGCATTAAAATCTTTTGTAAGTTCAAATTTCTTACCAATCCACATAGGCAGTGGACACTCAATAAACTCTTTTTCATATGTCTCTGTGTCGAACAACATTAGCCCTTTAACTTGGTCTATGTCATTAACGCTCTGTGAGAATGGACTTCCAGGGTAAATAACCTTGCCAAACTCTTGTTTGAGGTGAACATGTCCACTGATCATAATCTCTGCCGACACTGCTTCGGCTTCAACCCCTGCATCAGGTCGTGTATATCCATAGCTAGCACCAATAATTGTCTGGTGGCAAATACAAATTTCTCGAGTCTCTTTCGGAAACTCTGAGTATTTATACATATATGGCACCATCGTAATGTTTTCAATATCAAATCTCTTATCTATTATATGCAAGTTGGCTATTGTTTTCCAATCCTTTAGAGCATGGTACTTACTAGACTTAGGTGTATAGAAATCATGATTACCAAGGATATAATAGTATTTATTTTGTGATGTGTGCTTAATGCAGTGCTGAATATGATCCATGACTTCATTCTTAATCTCTGAGCGCAATACGGCATGTGTGTCGAACGTATCACCTAGGTTGACAACAATATCTGGTCTCTTATCAGCCACAACATCATTGACCCAACTTAAAAACTTAAGAGCTAAATCAAATCTAGTTATTTTTAAATGTGGATCACCAATGAATAAGATTTTAATTATCTGCCTCCCAATAAGATGCCATTTACTTCTTTTTCTACGCTCTCATTGGCAATTCTTATAAATTTATCATCTTTACCGCAATATATGTGGTCTTTAATGATTTTTACTGGCAAAACACCAACACCTGTGAGAACGAACATCTCTGGCTCATCTTTATATACCATAGTAGTTATATACGGCTCAGCCGCTCTAACAAATTCGCCCATTACATGATTTGGAAGATAAATTACATCTGGAAAGATCTTTTCTTTTTCTAAAAATGCATTCACTGCATCAGATATATTCTCCTGACACATGTGCTCAGTAAATGGATAATTTAAATGCATGGTATGTCCTTTCCTGCTTTAATATCAGTTAACCACTGCTGTAGTTGCTCGTCGGAAATCTTTTTGATACCCCCTATAGAAGTTTTACCATTTTTAATAATCCCTTGGTTACGGAGTTTAACTGAATCTTCATCCCATTCATCTTCTTCTAATTCTAAGGTGTCTTCATAAGAGCAATTGTGGCAGATTCCTATTCCTCTTTTTTTATCTTTTCCATAGTCGTGACTGTATCCACAGTTGACACACCAATAGTATCGCATAATAATACCCTTTCTGCTATATGATTTATCAGATCCATTTCTCGTCCTAAAATTATTTCACCAGTTTCTAACTCTGAAGTCCCTTGAACTACTAAGCCAACTGAACAACTCGTACATATTAGATGCAACTTAGTTGATCCAGTTACTATGGCATTATGTGCAATTAGCGTACTGCGATCTTTAGAGTAATTTTCATAAATCATTACTCTATATACATCTAAAGCTAACCACACATGGGTTGGCTCTATCTTATGACGCTCACAGTATCCACACACTAACCCAATGAGATGATCACAAATCGTCTGGGTCAAGGTTAACGTCCTCCATTATCAAGGATTTATTATGATTATCAATAACACTATCATTTACATTATTTAATAATGATATGATCTCCTGCTGAACACTCTGACTCTCAACAATAAACTGCTTAATGTTTGCCTCTCCACGAATGGCATCGTGATTGCCTACTTTCCACATTTGAGAATTTATTTTACCTGTTTCGTCGTTTACGGGGTGATAAACGATGCCCAAACTTTTTGCCAATTCAAAGACTTCGTTCCCCGTGTCGACAATACCTTGTTCATAAGAAAGAGAAAATTGAGCAACACGATATGGCGCAGCGAGTCTGTTCTTTTTAATCTTACACCTAACGATATGTCCGATCTGAGCAGTGTTTCCTGCAATATCCTTTCCGTCTTCAATTCTTCCTGCCTTTGTTTCTAACTTCTCAACTTGAATCATATAGTCGCAAAAATGCTTTAATGCTCTACCATCTGGGATAATCCACGGATTAGCCATCTTTTTGTATTGATCCATTTCTTCGTACACTTGTTGAACAAGCAAAGTGGTGATGTTAAATTCACGAATAACTGGCAATAAACCTTTTAAAGCTGGACCAAGATAGGAAGCACCTCCGCCACCCATGGTGAGATCAGTTGTCTTCTTCTTTACATCTTTAGGATAGCGAATAGATTTAACAGAATCTATTGCTACAGCTTTAATTGGAGCTCCTTCTTGTAATTGCTCGTACATTTCACCTTCAGGTGACATATAGTCAAAAATCTTAACTGGATTATTAGATTGACGTACAATAAGTCTACTTAAATCTCCACCTAATTTCTGAAACCAAATCTTGTTAAAAGAGTATTCTGCATCATGTATCACGACAATACCTTTAGGGTGTTTACGTTGAATATCTATTAGATTGCATTGCATTAATAATGATTTACCACCAGACTCTGGACCAAAATAGCATGCAGCTTTTCCCTCTACAAGTCCTCCGTTACCTATTGCCCAATTCAATGATGGAGAAGCCATTGGAATAACTGAATCCGATGGAGCTGGAAGATCTTCTGCTACCTTTCCAAAATCCTTTGTCAATTTTGACATCCATTTATCTGTACTCATTTAGAAACCCTCCTCGGGAGTTTGGTATGAATCTGTATATACCATCTTTTTCACATCATCGTGTGACATACGAAATGCTTGTAGTTTATTCTTAAGAAATACAACTAGCGCCGTTGTCTTTGCTTTTATATTAGCTGCTCGCTTAACATCCACATCCATATCTATGTAGCGCTTTCTAGATTCAGCTGAGTCTTTGATATCTCTTTCTTTAAGATAATCACCTGCTCTATCTAGGAAAGCTATTGATTTGGCTGTATCTAGGTGTGACCCTGCTTCAGAATCATAGCGAACTGCTAATGAAAGCATAGAGTTAGTGTGGTCGTATGCTAAGATAAAATCTCTTAAGTATTGAGGGGCCAACATATGGTTGAGCCCTCCAATATCTTTAATTTTTCTCGTAAACTCGACCAGTCTAGTTACATCAATTTTTTGAAGGCGCTCTTCGAGTACCATCAGTTCATTGCTGCTCATAACTGCTCCTTTAGCCGTTTAGAATATCATCCGCCATAGCTAAAAGATCTTCAGAATTACTAGCAAGAGCTGCTGCAGCAACTGGCGCTGGAGCAGTAACTGGTGCCGGAGCACTAGCTTCAACTAGATCGTCTTCGTCATCGAATTTAGTTGTAATTGCTGGTCCAGTTGGAGCATTTGCTGGCTTAGTGATGACAGTAGTTGACACTGCTTCGGTGGCAACCACTGTTGATTCAAAACCAGGAATTAGGGCATCTGGACATTCTTTGATAATACGAGGCATATTTGCAAGAAGTATTGCATTTAACTCATCATAGGTTTTAACCTGATAGATAGAATTAAGATCATAAGCATTCTTCTCCCATTCTGCAGCGATATCATCTGGTAATGCAGAGCGATCATCTACAAATGCAATTTGACCATTGATCTTAGTCTTAGATTGGAATTTTTCAGCATCATACTCGGTATCAAATCCAGTACCTGTACGCTTAATATTGAACCAGATTCCAGAATCATCATCTGTGCTGTTCACTGAAGTAGGATCTTGATTGTAATCATTGATATATTCACTCATCAAGGCTTTTAACTTCTTATTAGCTGTTGATTTCAATTCAAGTAAGCCAAGTTTACCAGCCTTATCTACAGCATTCCATGCATATGATCCTTTAGGGCGAAGATTGCTAATAGTCTTATTGAGAGACTTTAAGCGCTCCTTAACTGCATCTGATGTTGCCCCGCTGGCTTTTAGTTCAGCACCAATAACTTCAGCTTTTTCTGAAAGAATTTTAACAAATTCCATCACTGGACATGCTTTTTCTGAAGTTGTAATTGAACTAGCGTATGGACGTAAGCGATTACTATCTGGATCTAAAAGACCCCACGTAACCATCCATCTTTTGTAAGGGTAACCATTGGCTTGCTCTCCAAAAGGGGGCAAGAAACGAAAGATATTGCTTCCTTCGACGACCTTATGTCGTACCCATTCTCTTTTTGGCTGAAGTGCATCGGGATTGATCTTAATATTACTCATTATTTTCTCCTTCTACCTCGAAAGGCATCGTAATTTCTAACTACCGTAATCGGCATGATTCTATTATACCAAATTAATTATTATTAACAACCTTTTTCTTTGAATTTTCTTGGTCAATTCCATTTTCTAAAAAGGGAGTTAAATGGTTATTAGATCCAACGAAGTATATGAGTTTTGTATCCTTTGGACGAGTTTTGATTTTCTTATCTAAATACTTATCTACGATTTGTGGGTGATGTTTGTTGAACATTCTGAGTACAACTTTCTCAGATAAGTCTTTCGCAGATTCGAATTCAATACCCTCATAACGAGAATAAGGAATGCTACTAATAGGATTGAACTCTTCTGGGTCATATGCTCTCCCAATATTTCCAGCTATATTTTTAAGATGAAATAACGAGGTAAGTCTACGCTTACCTAATTTTGATGCGAAGCGCTCTGATGCCTCAATTTCCTCTATAAAGTCAGGCATAGAGATTACAATCTCACCTACTTTAAGATTTTTAGGTTCTTCTTTTACTACTACAAATTTTGCCATAATGTTTCCTCCTAGGTCTTATCTACCTTTTCTATTTCTTTTATAGTCATGCTTACTGGATCTCTCCAACCTTCTTTAAGTTTTCCTCTTACATAGATTATGCTATTTACAGGCCATCTAAATGCCTTAGTTTGATCCCACTTGACTGCCTCAACTAAATTATATCCATCTGATAAGGATACTGAGGTTAATGCCCATGGTTTACCTGTCTTTTTAGACTCTCCACTCTTAGTGTTGGAACCTTCGTATAGCATAATCATTCCAACTTCTTGCTCCCATTCTTTTTTAACCAAACCTGCTGCAACCCTAAGATCGTTCAAGATCGGCACCCCACCCATCGTAAGAGGAATTCCTTTTCTTCCAGTTTCTTTAAGACCAGGCCAAGCTTTCTTAATAATATCAAGAATTGCCACATCACTGAGTAGGTGTCTGTTGAAACATTCATTGCTATCTCTCTCCATAATAAATAACTCAATTGGGTCACTTGAAAGAAGCTCCTCTTTAAAATCGCTTCTTGTTTTTCTTATTCTCTTATACTCTTCCATAAAATGACGTCTAGCTTCAGGATAAGGAAGTGATAAGTCCATAAAACTATCGGCAGCTCTAGATTTAATCATGTGACCAACGTGACCTATGTTGACCTTTGTGTGATTAACCTTTTTATTGAAATCATCTAAATCAACAAATGGCCCTTTAGAAACTAATTCCTTTACTGTATTTGGACCAACACCCTTAACTACAGATATCGGTGCAGTAATCTTATCTCCGTGTATTTCAAAGTTATCAGAGGGATTCTTCATTGATGGGGGAGCTATAGCATTACCAAGATATGCTACATATTTACGCATCTTTTCTTCATTCTTCTCTGCACTTAAAGTACTAGCCCACCACTCTAATTTATGGTGATGTTTTAGGTACATAGTGATATATCCAAGTTCTGCATATGCATATGAGTGAGATTTATTAAATGAATACCTAGAGAATGCTAAGATATGATTACATACTTTTTCTGTTTGTTCTCCCGTCCATCCGCGTTTTTTAGTTTCAACCCTAATTTTATCAAAAGAAGCCAACATGACTTCTTCTTTCTTTTTAGCAATTGCATTCCTTATCTGATCTGATTCTTCAGCAGTATATCCACCCATTTCAACTAGAAATTGCATCACCTCTTCTTGATATACAAATACCCCATTGGAACTACCAAGAATTGGGCGCAAATCTTCATGAATAAATGACATCTTAGTTTTACCGTTTCTCACATCCATATAGTATTGAGCTGCTGAAACTCCAGGTTCCCATTCAGCATCTAAAGTACCAGGTCTACATAAGGCAGTCATATCTGCAAGATGCTTACGCTTAGTTGGCACAAACTCTTGTACATACCCCTTAATTAACGAAGTGTTAAACTGAAAGGATGAATCTGTATCTTTATTGTAGAAATCATTATAAACACCTTCGTCTTCTGGGAGTCTATATATTAGTGCCATTCCATTCTCATCTTCTTCAAGATAATCAAAACCAGTGCTCTTTTTAATTCTATCTAGACACTCAGATACTGCACCTAAAGTCTTTAATCCAAGAATGTCAGCCTTAACCAAACCTGATTCTTCACACATACCGGCATCATACTGAGTAACCAATATCTTTCCTAAGTTTGCATCATCCATTACTAATGTTGGAACTCTCTCTGATGCCAAATCAACTGTGGCTATAACAAAAGCAGAAGCATGACGAGACCAACCCCTTATTAAGCCAATCATACCTGCTACCATCTTTTCTACTTGCGGATGGATTTCAAAAAAGTTCTTAAGGTGCTGATTGGTATCCATCTGTCCAGGGTGATATTCTCCTTCTTTATCAGTGAAGCCGTATAAGAAATCTTTTTCCCTAACTCCTTGGGGAGAATCCGGTATAGTATCACATACATCTCTAACTTCAGGATCGTTTCTATTTTTTCCGTATAGCGCATGCATTACATCCTTTATTGCATTTTTTGTTTTCATTTTAGAGAAAGTACATATTTGAGCAAATCCAAGTCCATATTTCTTTTGCAAATACTTCATTACATCTGGCCTAGCAGTGTCTCCAATATCCATATCAATATCAGGGAATGAACCTGATCTGATACGAGCATGACTTAAGAACCTTTCGAAAGGCAGTTCTGCCTTTATGGGATCGACATGGATGATTTTGAGATAGTAACTCATTAGAGAACCACCTGCAGAACCCCTTGCGATATTCTGTAGAATTCCTATTGAACGTGCATAAGTCGAGATGTCTTCGTAAACTAAGAAATAAGGTATGAAGTTTAGTGCCTCATTCTTCATAATGACATCCACTTCTCTTTTAAACCTCTCTACGTATATGGGGTCATCTTTCCATCTTCCATGCTCTTTTATTCTTTCCATCATAAAGTAGTAAATTTGCATATCATAATCATCAGTCTTATCTTTTAAGTGCTGAGGGATGTCTATCTTAGGAAGATGAAAGTCCTTTTTTATTTCTATGTCTTTAGTTAAACCTGCTATATAGAGAGTTTCCTCTATCATAGATTCATATCTCTCTTCAGAGAGCCAATCTCCTAAGTGCCTCTTTAATCCACGATACATTTCATCAGCTTTAAGAACGTGATAAGACTGATGATAGTATCCACCATCTTTTCTGGATGTCTTAGAGATACAATCTTGAATAGATTTATCATCTGGATTTATAAAATGAGCACCGCTTGTCGGTATAAACTTACCACCAGACTTATCTATTAATGTAGATAGAAATTTATTATAATATTTTTGTGAGTTTCCGCCTTCATATGATACCCTTTTAAACCCAGCATTCGCTACAAACTCATGACTAATGTCTACTGGTGTAAATTCCCACCACAATCTCTCACCTAAAAACATATTCAACTCTCTAAATATATCTCCAGCTTTATCGAACTTCCCATCTAGTAAATACTTACCAACTGGTCCATCAACACCTGGGGCACCAAATAAAAGTCCTTCTGAATACTCTAACAACTGTTCAAGTGTATTTAACGGAGTTGATCTTCCACGGTCCATAACTGTATCGTGATGAGCTAGTGAGGATAGTTTCATTAGATTGTAGTATCCCTTTTCTGTACTTGCCCAGGCATTCAGAGCAAAGAATCCCTCATCTTTGAATTTAATATATAGTCCAGCTCCAGGTATAGCCTTACCAACCTTTAAGGCACCGTTGAGTGCTATAACGTTACCATGATCAACTATAGAAAATGCTGGAACATCATTATCATCACACCATTTTTCCCACTCTTTGGGGGAAGGAATTGAATCGACCATTCCGTACATTGAATGTACGTGAAGTTGAGCCGGTTCTTTGAACTTTCTTGATATTTTTATTTCTATTTCTTGCTCTTGTTCTTCTGTGTAAATCGTCTCACCTAATAAGGTTCCAATTTTATCATCTACTTCAATTGTTGCAGCTATATCAGAAAGAGCATCATGCGCATTAATTTTAATACCGTAATGATTTGCTAATGTCTCTAACTTTAGATTGGGGGTGGATATTTGTGACTTTACAAGTTTAGCTCTTTTAAACGTATCATGTATATCTAATGTAAATAATTCAAAGAACTCTTTAGATTTACCATGCTTAATAAAGGTACTACTGATAAACCCTTTATCAAAAGCCACATTGAAACCGGCAATTACAAATTTTATTCCAAAAGATCTAAGATAGATAATTAGTTTATCTAACATAATCGATTGCTCTTGGAATGTTCTCATTCTAGATTCTGTAATACCATGAACCCTAGTGGCTCCAGGGTCAATAGCGTCCCAGTTCGTTGGTTGACAGAATTCATTAAATGATTTTTGACGCTTGTCTCCAATAATAGGTATACAAGCTAGTTGGATAATATCGTTTCTATTAGAATCTAATCCAGTTGTCTCTGCATCTAACCATAAATAATTCATATCGCTCCCAAAAAGAAAAGGCCTCATGTATATTATACAAAAGGCCTACGCAATATGTTTTTAAATATGTATTAAAAGGTGAAGTTTAAGTCTACAGATGTGGCTGAGGCGTCGGATGTATTTAAAACAACTTCAACTTCGTTAAACATAACATCTTGTTCAGATAACCCTTGAAGAACACCAGTTCTAAAGGCTTCCCATAATGCACCATCTAAACGTAAATCTTGTGGTTGATACCCAACCGAGGCATTGTAGATAAATTTCTTTTCACCCTTGTTGGCTGCCGCAGTTAACTCAGCACTTAAACTGGTTACAGGGTTTGGCTCGTTGCTGACATCAATAACAATCTTTCGCCCTTCAACTCTAGCCTCAGCTAATTTGCTATCTAAAGTTCCAGTGTAAGTAGTTCTTAAACTCATCTATTTCTCCTTATTTCCTTTTATTAAGTTATCTTTAGCCCATAATGGTTGCAAGTTGGCATAGTGGCAGGCTTTATTAAATTCTACCATGTTTTGTAAGTTAAACCTACTTAATGGCTTAATGTGATCTACATGCCACTTACCATAATTATCCCAAGTCATACCTGTTTGAAACTGAGTCTCAAGGTGAGTCTTGAGCTCACATATTGTACACCCCAGATTATCTACAGCTGAACCGCAATTAATTACTTTACTTAATCTGTTTCTTAAATTATGTGCAAGTTTGTAATTAATATCATTTTTATATTTATTTTTAGTGTATGCATTGTTACGTAATCTATCTTGAACTAGGGCACAGACACTAGAGCAAGTCTTACTATTATGAGATTTTGGCATAAATATTTTTTTGCAAATAAAGCACCCTTTATTGAGGAGAATTGCTTTGCCAAGTTTTTTTCGTGACCTGCGTTGTGTGTTTTTTAATTCTTCTTTTGAATAAAGAGAGGATCTCTTCTTTGCTTTTGCATTTTCAGACTCTTTATTTTTATAATACCAAAGTGCTTGAGCGCTTTTTTCTTTTAATTGCCTACAATCACTAGAACACACTGATGAATTCCAAGTGCGCTTTTTAAAAAGCGCACTACATACCTTGCAATTATTAAAGTGTGACTGCGGATTCTGGATTAACTTCTCCACTTTCAATTTCCTCAATTTTCTCTAAAAGAAAAGATATTTTTGCTTCCTCATACTTAATAGTGGAAGTGTACCCCGACGTAAGATCTTTTACAATCTGTTTAGCAGCAGTTAGGCGATCATTAGCATCTCTTTCATCTCTAAGGCCTTTAATCTTCTTTAGGGATGAAGCGATAAGATCTTTTGCAGTATCTTCATTGACATCCTCATGATTCTCTTGAAATGACTTACTTAATACTTTCTTTGCTTTACCGATATCAATGGACATATTTCCTCCTGTTAATTGTTTTTATAAAGATATTTTACCATTTTCAATTTCTTTTCTTAGTTTTCTCTCTTCTTGAGTTTTGCGATGATGACACGATGGTTTATCACCATGAAGATGTATGTGTTTTAGTAAATAGGAACAAACCACTTGAAGATTGGCTTTGTCGCAATTCAACCTATCGTAGAAGGTGTTCCAATCGATGAATCCGTGTTTTATAGAGATAACTGGATCAATATGATCCACTGCCACTTTAGTCCCTTGAAACCACCCTTTGCATTCTGCGCATAAAAATTCAACATGTGGGCGCTTAGCTAAAGTTCCATCTTTTTTGTATCTAGGGCGCTCTCTTCTAGCAGCACTTAGAACTTCCCTTACAAGAGGGGAGCGACTAAAGACTCGTCTCATGGCTGATCTAGTGGCAGAATTCACATTGTATTTGGGTTTTTTTCTTTTCTTTTTAGCCATAGAGGCTATTTTACTTGTTTTTAATTGACCACTGTCCAAGTTTTGAAGTAGTCATAGACTCTTTGATCTTCTTAGCAGAGTCCATAACCTGATCCTTAGTATCTGGATCCTTAATCTGTTCAGCAACCTTAGTTGGATCTTTTTGTGTTTTAGGGGCAACACCAGACGTCTTAGATGCAGCTGGAGGCTTAGGCATGGCGGGCATTTGGATAGATGCCTTGATATCTGAGAACATATTCTTAATTTTATTTAATTTTTTCTCAAGTGGTTCCATAGTTTAATTATATCAGGTATCGCAGATAACAGAGGTATCGTTTCTCTTTTCCACACGAAGTATCTGTGAAAACATAGACTTAGCTTCACTGGCATGGTCAATTACGAATATCTGACGATTTACTGCTAGTTTTTCTAACAACTCCACCACCACTTCTCTACCTGTAGCATCCAATCCTTCAAAGGGCTCATCCATTACAATGGGGTTGAGTGGCATACCAAATTGCTTACTTAATATATCAGCTATTGCAAAATCAATAGATAGAGAGAATGCTCTCTCTTCGCCACCAGATAACGCACCAATAGAGGTAATGTGACCATTTATTATAAGAGTTTCAGAGAATTTAGCCACTAAATCACCTGTTTTCTTCTCCTTGTAGGATTTAAGTTGATAAGAAGCGCTTGGCCAAACTAAGCCAATATGCTGATTCACAGCATCATTGAAAGACTCAACAATAGAGTCCATAACATAAGCCGGTGCCCCAGTG
>Ga0164313_10000801_pt1 | contig 26473 bp, 21 predicted proteins | sample GuaBasSedimGuay4_FD_113735 | JGI IMG/M metagenome (GOLD analysis project Ga0164313, IMG submission 113735) | Subseafloor sediment microbial communities from Guaymas Basin, Gulf of California, Mexico - Guay4, Core 4569-4, 0-3 cm | ecosystem: Environmental > Aquatic > Marine > Hydrothermal vents... | reverse complement strand
CGTACCCGTCATCATCAGTTTGTCTGTCGCCGCTTCGCGGCTGGGTATTTTTTCCGTACCATGTTCCTGGGGTTACTGACGGCCTTCGGCCGTCGTGACGCACCGTCGCCAGCGCGGGCTCATGGCCTCCTCCTTCGGATGAGGCCTGAGCTCACTGCGCTGCCGTCGGCGGGTTGACGCCCCAGGCTATGGATATTTCGCCGCTTCGCGGCTGGCTCGACTCATCAGAAAGAAACTCGAGGCTTCGCATTCAGCGAGTTTTTGGGAGAGCGGGTCAGCTTGGCTCTCCTGACCCGGTATCGACCAAGGTGCCTGGTTCGATGCCGATCGATCTCAACGCAGCCACCCACCGCTCTTCAGCCGGCACGTCGAAGAGAATCGACGAATTCAGCGGTGCGACGACCCACGAGTTGTCCTCGATTTCCCGTTCCAGTTGTCCGGGGTGCCAGCCGGAGTAGCCGAGTAACAGAACGTACCGACCTCCGATCGACCCGCGAACGAGACGCGTCAGAGTTTCCGTGCTTCCCGAGACTGAAATCGTGTCGGAGATCGTGATGTCTTCCTCATCCGCCGCTTCACGATCGTCGCGCTCGAAGAGGACGAATCCGTGGCTCGGCTGAACTGGTCCGCCGGCGAGGACCTCGGGCAGTTCTCCGTCGACTGGATCTTCACCGATCTCGATGAGGACCTCGCGAAGATCGATGTCCAACATTCGGTTGATGACCAGACCGAATGCTCCCTCCTCGTGAGAGTGCACCCCGAGCAGCACGACCGACTGCCAGAAGTTGGGATCAGCAAGACCGGGCATCGCGATCAGCAGATTGCCTGCAAGCGTCGGGTGTTTCTCGGTCACCGGTCCATCCTATCAGGAGCTATCAATCGCACGGAGCGGAGCACGGCGGCGCCCTCGGCAACGTCGAAAAGCCCCGGTCCCCTCGGGCGGGCAAAACCGAGGGCTAGCTGGTGGCCTTCAAGATCCCAGATCATTTCGACGCCGTCGTCGTCGCCGGTGGTCATTTCGGTGGGCGCCCCCCAGAAGGACGCAGCGGTTGCCGGTGACACGCGCCAGTCGACTTCATCCCCGAAACGTAACCGATAGGGGGTGTATCTGAGGAGGTTCTCGGCCTGTAGAACGATCTCCACGAGTCGTTGTTCGGAGTCAAAGACGAACCCCCAGATGAACGCAGGTCCGGCGTTTGCGGTGAGGACCGGTGCGGTCGGGTCGGCAGATCGAGCCGACAGTGCCGCTTTCACGTGCTCGCGGTCTTCTCCGAGGGTGACGCCCATCATGCTCCCCCGGTGAGGATCCACGTCGAGCGGGACGGCGTGCTCGGCAAGTATGGATCGAACCTCGGGATCGGCGAGAAACTGCCGTTCGCCGGGGAGGGTCACTGCGAGATAGAGATCTTTGGCACCGCTGGCGAGGATCTCGCGAAAGATCGCCATGGCCTGCTCTCGCTCACCCAGCAGGTACGACGTCGCTTCGAGATACATCGCGGTCTCGGCCCGCTCCGGGTGTAGGCTGACGGCCTCCCGAAAGGCTCGGTGGGCGAGCTGGTAGCTACCGAGATGGAAGTAAGCGCGCCCGATCTCGGCGGCTGTGATGTACCGTGTTTCCGGGTCGCCGGCAGCGTTGAACGGGGTGAGGATGGCGATCACATCGGCGTAACGGTGGCTCCGCGCCGCTTCGTGCGCGCGATCGAGGGCGGTCTCGAGATCCTCAGCCGCAGTGGTGGCGAGCGTCACGGCCATGAACGCGACGGCGAAGGCTGACTGCAGAGGGTTCACCGTCTCACCCTAACCCCGATGATCGTCGGGGTCCACCATTTTGAACTGATAGCGGTATCATCGGTTGATGGTCGCAGCAGAACAGGAAATCATCATCAGCCGTCCGGAACCTCCCCTCGACGACGCCGTTTCGCAGAAGCTCCGACAAGGTCTCGAGAGCTGCCCTGACGTTGCCTTCGCCTATCTTTGCGACGTCGAGGTGATCGGCGGGGACCATCGGTCGGCGATGACACTCTTCATCTGGTTGGTACCGGCCGCCCTGCGGTCGTTGCGTATGGCGCTCAACCTCGTGTCGGAGGTGATCGCCGAGGCTCTGCCGGAGGATCGATTCATCGACGTGGCGATCCTCAACTCGGCGCCGGAGCTCCTGCAGGACGTAGAGCGCGCCGACTGTCTCTTCGTGATTGGCGACGCCGAAGAACGACGGCGAGCGCTAACGGCCGTGTCTGACCCGGACCCCGGCGTCTACGCGGAACCTGATACCACCCGCCGGTGGTGGTGGCCTTTCTAGGAGCAGAGGAGTAAGTGTTGAGTTTTGAGTTATGAGTTTTGAGTTATCATCCCACCCACCGCTGGTCTTGGGGGATGGAGGACGCGAGTCACGAAGCCCGCCATAGTCACGGCGTAGCCCAAAGGACGAAGCCGGAAGGGCGCGAGTAACTAAAAACTCAAAACTAAAAACTCAAAACTGACCTCGTTAGCATATTTGGCTTCGCTTCCGCCCTTATCCTTCTCCCTTTCTCTCCCCATCCCGGAAGGATTGTTTGCAGTCATGCTTGCCATTGCCGTGTGGCGGATCTTACAATGGCGTCGACCGAAAGGAAGGACAGATGGAGATCGAACGGACTCAGGACAGGGGCGTCACCGTGGTCGCGGTGCGCGGCGTCATCAACTTCGGGGAGCCCGCCCAGCAGTTCTCGTCATATCTCCATGATCTCCTTGCGGCCGACGTGCCGGCGGTCTTGGTCGATATGTCGGAAATCGACAGCGTCGACTCCACCGGTCTCGGCGAACTGGTCGGTTATCTGCAGCGCTTCGAGAATGAAGGACGGCGGCTGGCGCTGTACCGACCTCATCAGAGAATCCTCAGTCTGTTGCGGCTGACGCGGCTCGATGAAATTTTCTCGATTTACGACGATCGGGACGAGGCGATTACAGCCCTCAGTTCTGCAGGTTCTTGATCTCGTATCTCCAGCCAAATGGGTCTTTGCGGGCCGCCGTCTGGATGCCGACAAGTTCGTCGTAGAGCTGCTGCCAACGGTCGTCGAACGAAAACTCCCAGCTTCGGTCGCCGTCGACGATGCTGGAGATCCAGGTAATCACCGCAGCGGTGCCGCAACAGGCTGCCGCTGAAATATCTTCGAGCTCCTCGACGGAGATCCTGCGCTCCTCGGTCGGCCAGTCGAATACCTCGGAGGCTATCTCGAGGAGAGATCTGCGGGTGATCGACGGCAGGATGCTGCTGGAACTGGGGGTGACGAGGGTGTCGCCCGCAAACGCGAGGAAGTTGGCCGCTCCAACCTCCTCGATATAGCGATGCTCGATCGGATCCAGGTATATGGCGTCCACGAAGCCGGCGTTTTTGGCCTCGGCGCCGGGGTAGAACGAGGACGCGTAGTTGCCGCCGGCCTTGATGTGGCCGGATCCGTGCGGGGCGGCGCGATCGAAACGGCTGACCATGAAGGCCTTGCCCTGATCGGGGCCGAATCCGCCCTGATAATAGGGCCCTACCGGGCTGACAAAAATCCGAAAGACGTACTTCGAGGCCGGCTTAACACCCACGTTGTCTCCGATTCCGAGATAGAACGGACGCACGTAGAGAGAGGCGCCGCTGCCGTGGGGTGGCACATATGGGAGGTTTGCGGCAACGACCTCCTCGATGCCTCGGATGAAGAGCTCCTCCGGCACCTCCGGACCCTGAAGATAGCGCGCGCCGTCCGCGAGGCGGCGCGCGTTCTCGAAGGGCCGGAAGGCGTAGACCTTGTCGTCCGCCCCTCGCTGAACTTTCATGCCCTCGAAGAGCTGCTGGCCGTAATGCAGGCACTGGCTGCCCTCGGGGATGTGCATAATTGTGTCATCCAAGAGCCCGCGCGCCCGCCATGCCCCGTGCTCGAAGACCGCTTCAAAGCGATAGGGGCAGGCCAGATAATCGAACCCGAGATTGGAAAAATCGAGATCGACGGTGTCACGACCACCGGGAAAGTAGTACCGCGGTTTCACCATGCAATCCTCCGATGTAGGGGCGGTCTGCCGTTGCGGAGCGTGCCGCAGAGTTGCCGATTGCGGTCACCCGCCATAGGATACTCCGTCCCGAGGGGTTTGCGCCACTCGACGTGGTGCGCGGATTGAGCGACAATAGGCGCCATCATGGAGTTCTACTTCTCATGCCCCCGTCTGTCGTGAATATCGAGACCTCGTGGTCGCGTCGTATCCGTCCTCGGGCCGGACACCGTGTCATCCCGGGGGGACAGGGCTATGCGATCGACGGACATGAGACCGGGTAACAATTTGGCATCAAGTTTGCAAATACCTTATCGAGAGTAAATGAAAGGGGTCGAGATGAAAACAAAGGCTTCAAAGACAGTGGTCGCGGCGATGTTGGTTTTCGGATTGGCGTTGACGATTACCGGATGCTCAACCGCGACTCCGACCGATACACCCGGCGTCGATCGCATGGGCGAGTACGTTCTCAAACAATTCGGACCGGAGTTGTGGGTGGTGCTCGGCTACCGCTTTGCAAACTCCCAGCTCGGTGACGAATGGATGATTCTCGAACTTGCTCTGAGTTCGCCGAATGGACAGACCGCCGAGGTGACCAGGGAAGAAATCTTCCTGCTCTCGCCCTCTGGAAAGAGGATACCGCTTCCCACTCAGAAACAATTCAACGAGGCGTGGGGGTCGCTACGCTCGACCATAGAGCGGGCCAACGTCAACCGGGATCCGCTCGGGTACTTTCCACAGAGGCCGGACGAATGTGCGATCCAGTTCTTCGTCACGCCGGGCCAGGGAGTGTCGTTCGACCAGGTGACCCTCAACGACAGGCGAGAGTGTTTCGGACGGTTGTTCTTCGATGTGCCGGGGGGTATTCAGGGTGGACGCTGGGTCCTCGGCATCGATCTCGAGGAGAGCGAGATTCGGATTCCTTTCGAACTCGGGGAGTAGCCGGAAACAGAGTGATCAGTCATCAGTGATCAAGTGATCAGTTTCTGATGATCACTGATCACTGATGACTCGATCACTGATCACTTATGCGGGTTAGGGGAAAATCCCCCGGTCCAAATAGGCCAGCGCGATCTTGTCGATGGCGTCGATCATCGACGCCGTCCGGAGATCGATGCCCTTGCCGCGCGCCTTCTTGATCTCCCGGATTTCATGGTAGGCCTTGATCATGGTCTCCTCGAGGCCCGAGTTGACGAGGTCGATCTCGTCGGCGCCGCGCGCGAAATCGCTGATCTCGGTCTCTGAGGACGAGGATCCGGCGGCGTGCTCGATAGCGTTGAGCATCTGACGTGCAGCCTTTTCCTCGAAACGCTTCTCCATCCGTCCGAAGCGCACGTGCTGGAGGTTCTTGAGCCACTCGAAGTAGGAAACCGTGACCCCGCCGGCGTTGATGTAGGCGTCGGGGATCACCATGACGCCCCGCTCGTAGAGGTACTCGCTGGCGTCTGCTGTGATCGGGCCGTTGGCCGCTTCGCCGATGATCTTGGCCCTGATGCGGGGAGCGTTTTCGATGGTGATGGCGTTCTCGAGCGCCGCCGGGACCAAAATATCGCAATCCAGCTCGAGACCCGCTTCGCGGTTCTCGAGGTTTTCGGCGCCCTCGAAATCGAGGAGTGAGCCGGTCTCGCTGCGGTGCGCCATGAGATCCTCGACGTGGATGCCGTCGGGTTTGGAGATTGCGCCCTCGTACTCGACGAGACCCACGATCACCGCGCCGCCCTCCTCCTCGAGGAACTTCGCCGCATGGTAGCCGACGTTACCGAGGCCCTGCACCACCACTCTCTTCCCCTCGAGCCCGGGCGAGAGATCGAGGGGACGCATGTCCTCGCCGTGGCTGCACACCTCGCGGAGGGCATAGAAAACTCCGCGGCCGGTGGCCTCCGTGCGACCCTGGATGCCGCCCTGCGAAACCGGTTTCGCGGTTACGCAGCCGAGGGCGTTGATGTCCTGGGGCGCAAGAGTCGCGTAGGTGTCGGCGATCCACGCCATTTCGCGCGAGCTGGTGGCGAAATCCGGGGCAGGCACGTCGAGTCCGGGGCCGATGAAGTTCTTCTTGAAGAGCTCGAAGGTGAATCGACGGGTGATGCGCTCGAGCTCGCCGACCGAGTACTCATGGGCCGAGATTCTGACTCCACCCTTGGCGCCCCCGAAAGGAACGTCGACGATCGCGCACTTGTAGGTCATGAGTGCGGCCAACGCCTTGACCTCGTCCTCGTTGACCATCGCCGCATAGCGGATGCCGCCCTTGGTCGGCAGCTTGTGCTGGCTGTGTTCGGCGCGCCAGGCCTGCATCACCTCGATCGTTCCGTCGTCTCTTTTGAGCGGGAAAGTGAAGTGGATGACGCTGTTGATCGCCTTGATCTGCTCCAGGATGCCGGACGGGTGGTCGGTGAGCGCCGCCGCACGATCGAAATTCGTGTTGACCTGGTCAAAGAAACTGATGGGGCTCGTCATTGCTATCCTCCCTTGGGGGTCGCTAGATCCAGGATATTAGCAGAAGACGTTATAACGTTTAACGTTAAGACGTTTAACGTTAAAACGCTTGAGATTATCGAGCAAGTCTAAATTGCCCGGGAGGCAGGATGCACACCAAGAAGGTATTTTTTGCAAACGCGTCGGGCCACCGTCTGGCCGCCCTCCTCGACCTGCCCGTGGACGATGCACCCATTGCCTACGCGCTCTTCGCCCACTGTTTCACGTGCTCGAAGAACTACAAGGGTGTGGCCAGGGTGTCGCGCGCGCTGGCGGCGGAGGGGGTGGCGGTGTTGCGCTTCGACTTCACCGGTCTCGGCGACAGTGAGGGCGATTTTTCCGACACGACCTTTTCATCCAATGTCGGCGATTTGGTGGCCGCCACCGCCTATATGGAGCGGGAGCTCGAGGCGCCGAAGATCCTCATAGGGCACTCGCTCGGCGGAGCCGCGGTGCTGTACGCCGCGGCTGACATCCCGTCGGCGAAGGCCGTGGCGACGATCGCAGCGCCGGCAGACCTCGAGCATCTCGAGGGCATGCTGCGCTCATCGAGCGCGGACATCGAGGCGTCGGGCGAGGCCGAGGTCCAAATCGCGGGCCGGCCGTTTCGGATTCGAAAGGACCTCCTCGACGATCTGTCGGCGGTCAACATGCGCCACGCGATCGCCGGTCTCGGCCGCGCCTTGATGATCTTCCATTCGCCGCTCGACCGGACGGTGGCGATCGACCACGCCTACCAGATCTTCGATGTCGCGGAGGAGCCGAAAAGCCTCATCTCGTTGGACCATGCCAACCACCTGTTGACCGATGCCGACGACGCGCGCTACGTGGGGGTGATGATCGCATCATGGGCGCGGAGGTACATCGGTACGCCGCAGGAGGAGGTCAAGCTCGCACGTCCGGGCGACAACCGGGTGGTGGTCCGAACCGCCGATGGGTACCGGACCGCGATCCTGGCCAACGGACATCCGCTGGTTGCCGACGAACCGTTGGCTGTCGGCGGCACCAATGCAGGCCCAACACCGTACGAGCTCTTGGCGTCCGCCCTTGGCGCATGCACCTCGATCACCCTGAGAATGTACGCAGACCGCAAGGGATGGCCGCTCGACGAGGTCGAGGTCCGGCTGCGGCACGAGAAGATCCACTGCGAGGACTGTGCCAACCCGGAGCGCCCGAGCTCCCGCATCGATCACTTCACACGCGAGATTGCGCTCGAAGGACAACTCGACGACAAGCAGCGCGACCGCCTGCTCAAGATTGCCGACCGCTGCCCGGTCCACCGGACGCTCGAAAAACCAGCCGAGATCACCACCACGCTGGCCGAGAGGCCGTGACCGGGGGGCAGCGTCGCAAACACGAAGACAGAAAGACACGAAGACATCGCAGTCTTGAACCGCAAAGACGCCAAGACCGCCAAGCCCACCGACTCATCGCAATGTGCCCGCAGATAACGCAGATAACGCAGATAACGCAGATGGTCTCATGCGAGACTCGAGCACGTGGCGAGGTCCCTACCGTCGTCGGACGACGGCAGGGAACCGCTGGGCCGGACATTCGCTTCGGACGCCAGCGTCCGGCGCGATGTCACGGCCCAGCGGCCCGCGCTCTGCCGAGCGCAGGCCTCGCCACTCCTCATACCCTGTGGGTGAATGGAAGGCGTCGTCCCTTCCATAATGAAGAGAGGCGAGGCGGAACCGATGCGCCCCGGGCGCGTCGGCCGGTGGGCAGCACGGCTGCGACGAACGCTCGCGGTCGGAGTAGACGGGCTTCCCACCGGTGGGCGGCGATCGTCAGATCGCCGACTGTTCCGTCGTCAATCTTTGGCACTGCCGTATCACACCAGTGATGAGGTCTTTGCGCCCTTTGCGTCTTTGCGGTTCAAAAACCGGGACGCTCGAGTGGTGTCGGCTCGCCTCGAGAGCAGATTGACGCCACCCCAGTCAATGCGATGATCTGCGGCTATCTGCGTGATCTGCGGTTTTCTTGCGCGCGCCGTGTTTGTGTCTTCGTGTTTGCTGCGCGCTGCGCGGATGAGCTCTCTACTGGGGAGCGGCTCCTCCGGCGGCTTCGCTGCCTGGAGGCGCCAGCGGCGTGATCGTGGCGGTGTCGGCCAGCGCCTCGACCATTTTGCCCACCTCCTCGCCGGTTTGCTGCTGCTCCAGCAAAGATCGCAGATGATCGGAGACCTCGTCGAGCGGGAGTGTTCCTGCCGGCCGCTTCTCCTCGACCTTGATGACGTGGAAGCCAAAGCCCGAGCGCACAACGTCCGAAATCTGACCGGGTTCGAGAGCGAACGCGGCATCGGCAAACGCCGGCACCATCTGGTCGCGGGAGAAGAAACCGAGATCACCACCCTTGGGCGCGCTTGGACCCTCGGAAAGCTCACGAGCGAGTTCCGCAAAGTCCTCGCCGGCGAGCGCGCGTTTGCGGGCCGTCTCGGCCTTTGCGCGGGCCTTGGCCACGGTGTCGGCATCGGCGTCTGGTCCGGCGGCGGTGATGATGTGACGTGCGTGAACCTGGGCATCGTTCTTGAACATCTCCGGGTTGTCGGCGTAGAACGACGCGATCTCCTCGTCCGATATCTGGATCGAGGGGCTGATTTTCTGCTCGATGAGGCTTCGCACCATATCCATCTCACGGATCATCTTTATGACCTGATCATAATTCGAGCCCATCTGTGCAAGCGAGGCGTCAAGAACCTCCCGCCCACCGGCCTGCCGCTCAATGGCATCGGCCATCTGCGTCACACGGAGTTCGTTGGGCTGGATCCCGAGCCTGGCCGCCTCCTGGGAGAGGAGCTTCTGCTCCACCAACCGCTGTGTGGCCATCTGAACCAGCTGCTGCTCGTCCTGGACCTTGTCCCGCCCACCCATCTGGCCGGCGATGTTCTGCATCACCATGCTGATGTCGGCGGCGTAGACCAGATCGCCGTTGACATCGAGGACCGCGGGGTTGATGTTCGCTTCGACAGCCGGGGACTCCTGGGCAAAGCCGGTCGCCGCAATCGCGACGAGTGCCAGGAGGATATTTGCGTTTCGTGCCAGTATCTTCATGTTCATGTTCGACCTTTCTCCCTTGTTTCGCGAGGGGTCGCCCCGCGAACGAGCGGGCAGGATACCATTTGTCGCGCCGATTGGTGAAGTCGATTCAAGATCCCGGGACGGATTCGAACTCAAACTCGGCCGGATGCATGACGCGCAGAATCGGCAGCAGACCGACGGTCTCGTCCCAGTAAGGTGTGCGCCGGTACCACCACAAGTAGCGGGCGCGACGGTCCGCGGCAAAGTCTGGGTCGTCAAGAGCGGCATCCCACTCTCGCCGAATCAGGTCGTCGGCCAGCATCTCTCGCGCGAGTCCTTCGAGAACATCGGTGCCGATGTAGATCTTGCGCTCGAAGACAGTCGACACCGCCCCCCACCGCACCAGCGAGTCGGGCGCCTCGGGTTCGAAGAGCTGGACCGCGATCTCGAAATTCGGCTGGTCGGCGGGGATCCACAGGCTTCCGGCAGGAATCGTACGACGCTCGGTCTGCCGGCTGACCTCGAAGTCCTCGACCATCACCACCCCCTGGTAGGAGGAGGTCGCGAATTCAGGGTTGGACAGACGGATGGTCTCGACCTCGAGCTCGGCATCCTTTGAGACCCGGTGGGCCCGAAGCCCGTGGTTCGCAACTACTTCCTCGATTTGCGGCCAGCCGGCGAGCACGATGTAGCCGCGGGGCCGGGGCAGCGTCAACTCGGGAACCGGCCTGTGGCGCCACTCGAGATCCACCTCCCGGATCTCCCCGGGGTGGTAGCGGACCTGTTTGCCGCCGAGGGCGACCGAGTCCTCGATCTTCCACTCGTAGGCGGGCCAGACGACGGTCTCGCTCTCCTCGGAGACGCCCCATCGCACCACCACATCGGACGGCTTGGCGTCGGCGCGGCCCCGCGCGATCTCGGCGGTGTCCGCCGCGGCGACCGCCCGCACAAGCTCCTTGCCGGAGCGTGCGACCTCTCCGATCAGCTCTTCCATGAACGCGCGGTTGGCGTACACGCGGTCGCGGAAAGGCTTGTGTGCGTGCATCTCGATCAATATCGAGGGCCGGTTGCGAAGCGGGAAGTAGCCCGATGAGTAGCGCGGCTGCGACACGTCCCAGATCATGCCCTCGACCGGATCCGAGCCCGAGACGAGGTTCACGTAGGGTCCGTTGGGATGGCCCGCGGCCGCGGTCGCGGCCAGTACCTTCGGGAGGTGCAGGTCGACCCAGGCGTCGACCGCCTCATCGATTTGCGGCGCCTCTGCCACCAGCCAGGTCAGTACCCAGGCGTGGTCGGAACCGTTGGTGACGTGGTTGTCGACGTGGAGGTGCGGGTTCCATTTCGCTACCAGCCCGGCCATCGCCCTCGCCTCCGGGCTTGCCAGACGCAGGAAATCTCGGTTGAGGTTGATGCCGTCCGCGGTCGCGCGGTAGCCCATGCCCTCGACCGGACCGTTCTGGTTGGAGCGGTTGTAGGGCGAGACCCGCTCGTGGCCGTCGGTGTTGTAGATCGGTGCGAAAAGGGTGATCACGCCCTTTGCCAGATCAGGCCTCCGCCCGAGCGCGATGTAGCGCAGAATCATCAGGGACGCGTCCTTGCCGTCGACCTCGCCGGCGTGGATGCAGCTCTGGATGAGGAGGACCGGCTTTCCGGTGACGGCCGCCGCCTGCGGCGTGAACGCGCCGTCGGAAGACACGATCACCAGAGGTAACGGGCGACCCTGCGCCGAGCGTCCGAAGTCGGTCACGCGGATCAACTCGGGCGCCGCAGCCTCCGCCTTGCGCAGAAACGCCATTGTCTCGTCATAGCTCGAGGTAGCGCGGAAGTCGGTCTTCTCGGCCACCGTCAGCCACTCGTCGGCGATGTAGTCCGAGGCAGACACAACAAAGGAAATGAGCAGGGCGAAGGCAAGAAAGGCAGTCTTCTTCACGGCGAATACTCTATCCGATTTTTCGCTTGATCCCGGGGGGCATGTGAGGAGAATCGGAAATGAAGCTCATTGTCCGTGAAGTCGCCAATCTTGAGCATTGATCGTGCTGTGTAGTAGATAGGAGGAGCGGTCGGTTTATTTAGCTCCAGGGGGAGTCGATTGGTCCTGAAACTCGCTTTCGTTTTCGAAGGGTTCTCCCTCGACCTTCTCAACAATTAACTGACAAATGTACATCTCGGGGAAAAGCAAGATCGGACTTGGGCCGAAATTGGCCATTTCGACGGTGATGGTCCCCATGAAACCCGAGTGAATAGATCGGTGCAGTGAAGTGGACAAGAAGCCCACACCGCGCGAAGGAACTCTTTCCTTCCACCCGACCGGCAAGACACTGGCCGGCCGGCAGAAGCGGGAACTCTACCCGTTCAAGGGTCTGACCGAGGACAAACCGTCCGGGCTCGAGCGAGTAACCCTCGTCGGGGATTTCGGTTTGATCGTAGACCCGGCCAAGAAGGGGTGCAATCCCTCCTTTCCGAAGATCGATCGCCATCGGATACGGTTTGTCCGGCGGTACTGAAAGATGCTTCCCGAGCCGGAGATCTACGGAACACGTGTCGTACGGGCACGGCACACCTGAAGCCGTACGGCTCCGCGGACTTGGCTCGGGTGAGATACCAAGAGCTCCGCGGTCCAATGCCGCCTGAAGCTCACGGTTGGAAAGGATCATGCAACAGCTACTGAGGCTGCGCTGACTCGTGCGACCCGGGGGCCTTCAATGCTCGAGAATGGGAGAGCCACAACTCTGGAATCACTATCCTCTGATACAAGCTGTACAGGAATCTTACCCGCAGCCCCGTTTTTGTCGGACAGAGGCTCACCCTCGACATCACGCACCATCCCTACGGGGACAAAAAGAGAGAGCTCTTGAGCCTGGCTTGTCATGAAACTCACTGCAAACTCGGTTGGGAACATGCCACGCGCGACGTTAACCCGTAGGAAAAGCGTCATAGGTTTGCCTCCCTTCGTACTGACAGCTGCAACACGTCGATTGTAACAGGTTTTGGTGGCCCGTTCATTCCGTCGGGATTGCGGCGCTCCTCTTGAGATTGAGTGCGAGAAGGCGCTCAAGGAGCTGCTCGTCGCCGATGTCGGCCGGCCAGTCGTAGGCGGCGAGGACCGCCTCGTCGAGCCGCCGGTGGATGAGATCGAGCCAGGTGGGACGCTCGTTGTAGAGGTTGGTAAGGGTGCGCTTCTTGAGCTTCGCGGCGCAGTCCTCGTCCTCTGCCACCATTCGTGGCCAGCGGACGGTACCGATGCCGCGTTCGTCGGGGTCGTGCAGATAGCGCGCCCACGGACCGTCGGCCGAGCCCGGGAACTCGAGCACCTCCTCGCGGGTCCACTCGGGCGGGTTGAGCCAGTTGGAGCGCAGGCGGTCGAGCTCGCGCGCGGCCTCGGCGATCGCGTCACGCTGCGCCACTGAGGGTTCCGGGAACGGGAAGGTCCCATAGGTTTTGGATGGAGTGTATCTCGGTCGTGTTTCCAAGCGGGTACCCAGGCACAGCACCCAAGTGGCGTGGGTCGATGATTCCAATACGCCGTGGAGGTAATCAGATGCATTCGGGAAGACGACAAGTTGATGATCGGGATTCACAGGTCCGCTTACCCAGACGAAAAAACGGTGTTTAGATACGGCTGGTGTTACTAGCGTGCGTTCCGCCTTGCGAAGGTGTGCCATGAGCTCCGGGCACGGTCTCGCTAGTCGCCACCAATACTCACGCTGGATTGCCTCTCTGTGGTCTTGTCTGAGTGGAAAAACGTTCTCTCGTAAGTACTCGAACGGGGCTGTGTAAGCTGCTGCTTCCTCTATGGAAAGCTCTACCGGGAAGTCAATAATCCAGACCTGCTCACGCCTTCGCGTAATGTCGAGACCGTTGATCCACGGAATGACAATATCGCTGTTTGGCTTAACCATGGGGTTGGGTTCAACCAGGAAACGGAGAGCCATCCGTTCAGAGATTTCTAGCGGCGCCTTCTTCGTGGTGCCCATAACGGAACCACCGGCGTTGTCCAGTATGGGTCGCGCCATCGTCAAGTCACCGCCCGCGCCGCGGAGGTTGCCATGGATGGTGTTCACGCGCTGACCATCCAAAACCTTCGCCGATTCTGTGCCACCATCGAAGCCCACCATTGATACGTGCACGTTCGCACCATCGAGAACCCACGGCCGGTCGCTCTCGGCAAAGAAGATGTCGCCGGACGCCTTGATTCTCTCGAGCACCGCGCGGTTGGCGCCGCCGCGGATGCCCTGCGTGGCAAGAAGGCCCGCCCGCTGGCATTTTCCGGTCTCGATCTGTGCGCGTGCCTTTTCAAGCCAGTAACAACACAGATCGGACTGACCAGGGATACGGGTGTCGTAAAGGTGTCGTAGTTTCTCCACGTATGCGTCACCTAATTCTCCCCGCATGAGCTTGTCGCCCAAAAACGGCGGGTTGCCCACGATGAAGTCCACCGCCGGCCACTCGGGCTCCGTCGGGTTGCCGGGGTCGGAGAGGTCGAGGATGGCGTCCTTGTGCTCGAATGTGTGCATCGGCTTGAGGACCGGGTCCTGGGTGATGCCGAAGCCGTTGGCGCGGGTCCACTGCAGGTAGCCGATCCACACCGTCATCTGCGCCAGCTCGAAGGCGTAGGGGTTGAGCTCGATGCCGTAGAGCTGCCACGGCCCGACCATCGGCAGGTAGCCGCCGAGGTCGTGGTCCATGGCCCAGACGATGATCTCCTTCTCGAGGTCCTTGAGCTTCTGCAGGGTGACGTAGAGGAAGTTGCCCGAGCCGCAGGCGGGGTCGAGGACCTTGATTTCGGCGAGCCGCTGCAGGTGCTGGTGGATAAGCATCTGCGCCTCGAGGTGGGCCTTGTCGAGGGTGCGCTTTGACGGCGGCTTCGCGCCTTTCTTGGGGAACTTTTTGCCGGTCGCGAGGAGGTTTTCACACAGCGTCCGGGTCTCCTCCCACTCGCGCCGCAAGGGCTTCATGACCACCGGTTCAACCAGGGTCTCAACGTCCTCGCGGCTGGTGTAGTGGGCGCCGAGCTGAGCGCGCTTCGACGGGTCCATGCCGCGCTCGAAGAGGGTGCCGAAGATCGACGGGTCGACCGCCGCCCAGTCGAGCACGGCGGCGCCGAAGTTGGCCTCGAGTTCCAGCGGTTCGAGCTCGATGACCTCGATCCCCTCGAAGAGATGGCCGTTGAAGCGGCGGATGGTCTCGAGCCCGAAGTCGCCGCCCGATTGCATGGCGTCGAAGAGCTGGGCGAGGAGGCGCGTGAAATGGGCTGGGTCACGGCGCGTCTTCTCGAGCATCCGCGTCAGCACCATCGCCGCCGCCCTGTTTGGCGGCGCCACGCTCGAAAGTGAAGCTCTTTCCGGTGGGGTCGATCTCAGCCGGCGTCGGATGACCGAGCAAAGCACAGAGATCGAGAAAGTGCTGCTGCGACGCCGAGCGTTCCGTCAGCTCAACCTGTTTCCATTTCTTCCGAAACTCTGCAACGTTCATCGAATCTATTGCATCGACTCGGACGTTCAAGGGGGGATGGCCGGATTCCGACCAGCGAGCGCCAACCCACCACGGAGGACACGGAGCCTCACAGAAGGGACTTCAGAAAGACTCTGTGTGTCTCTCTGTACACTCTTTGCTTCTGTGGCTCAACCGGTGGGTGGCAACGTTCAAACGTTTAACGTTAAACGTTTGAACGTTCGAACGTTATCCGGCGTGTGGCATCTCCGTCTCCTTGAGCATCTGGAGGGCTTCGGGGGTCGGGGCGTCGCGGTCGGTGTCCCAGTACGGTGAGAGGCGGCGCAGGCTGGCGACGATCTCGGGGAAGACCTCGATGACGGTGTCGATCTCTTCATCGGTCGTGTAGCGGCTGAGGCTGAAGCGTACCGAACCGTGGACGGCGGTGAAGGGGACATTCATGGCGCGCAGAACGTGCGACGGTTCGAGCGAGCCCGAGGTGCAGGCCGAGCCCGAGGAGGCGCAGATGCCGTGCTCGGAGAGCTGGAAGAGGATGCCTTCACCCTCGATGAAGTGGCAGGCGATGTTGAGTGTGTTGTCGAGGCGGGGGCCGTTGCCGCCGTTGACCTCGAGGTATGGGATGCGGGCTGAAAGCTCGCGCTGGAGGCGATCGCGCATGGCGCGAATGCGTTGCTCGTCCTGGTCACGGTGTTCCTCAGCGAGCTCGAGGGCGCGTGCGAGACCGGCGATAAAGGCCACGTTTTCAGTGCCGCCGCGACGCCCGTCCTCCTGGTGGCCGCCGAGCAGGAAGGGCCGGCAACGGGTGCCGCGGCGGATGTAGAGGGCGCCGATGCCCTTGGGCGCGTGCAGCTTGTGGCCGGAGAAGGAGAGCAGATCGACGTGCTTGAACGAATCGCGGAGATCGATCGGCAGCTTGCCGACCGATTGGGTGGCGTCGGTGTGAAAGACGATCGAGGGGTCGGTTTCCTTGGTGATCCGCGATAGCTCCTCGACCGGAAAGATGACGCCAGTCTCGTTGTTGGCGTGCATCACCGAAACCAGCAGCGTGTCGGGCCGGAGGGCGCGGACGAACTCCCCCGTGTCGAGACGACCCTGGGTATCAACCGGGACGAAGTCGACCTCGAAACCGCGCCGCTCGAGGTCCTTGCAGACCTCGAAGATCGCGGGGTGTTCGACCCCAGTGGTGACGACGTGACGGCGCTCCGGGTTGGCGGCGATGGTGCCGAAGACGGCGGTGTTGTTGCTCTCGGTGGCGCACGACGTGAAGATGATCTCGTCGGGTCGCGCCTTGCCGAGCAATCGCGCGACCGTCTTGCGCGCCGCAGCCACGGCATCCGCCGGCCTCCGAGCCGCCTCGTACATCGAGCTAGGGTTGAAGTAGTTGTCCTCCAGAAAAGGCGTGATTGCCTCCACGACCTCCGGCGCCACCCGAGTGGTTGCGTTGTTATCAAGATAAATAACCGCCACAAAACCTCCGGCTACTGAGCCTTTTCTTTGCTTTACCTATTTTCTTTTCTTCCGTGGGCGCCCGCCAGGCGCACACGGAAGAAAAGAACAGCCATCACACTTGAACGACGCGGATTCTCTCGTCAATTTGATCCTTCAGTGCCCGCTCCACCATCATCTTGATGGTACGGACGGAGCCGGCACAATCCGCGCACGCACCCTTCATGCCGACGTACACCATATGGTCCTTGATGTCGACGATCTCAAGGTCGCCGCCGTCCGCAGCCAACTGCGGTCGGACGTGCTCGTCGAGCACGGCTTCCACCAGCTTGGCGAACTTGAAGGGCGACATCTCGCGCGGCGGCTCGGCCTTCCTGACCTCCCTCGCCATCGGCAGCACCGGCAGCTCCTTGAAGGCCGTGGGCTGCTTGCCCCAGACCTTGTTCAGGATGTCCTGCAGACCGCCCGGGGTGTGATGGCAGGACATGCAGGCGCCACCGGCCTTGATGGCGTTGGTGATATCGGCGATCGTCTTGAGCTCGAGCTCTTCGATCTTGCGCTCGATGTAGGGCTCGGTGAGGCCAAAGCAGGTGCAGACCAGCCGTCCCTCCTCCTGCTCGTCGCGGCTGATGTCGATACCGAGCTCTGCTAGGTCGACGCCCCGCTTCTGGGCCCAGTTGAAGATCGCCGCCTCGAGCGCCTCGGCACCCATCACCGAGCAGTGGATCTTGGCCTGGGGGAGGCCCTCCAGGTAGTCGACGATGTCCTGATTGGTGATTGTCAGGGCTTCGATGGGTGTGAAATCCCCCTCCTCGATGATGCAACACAGAGCCTCTGAGGCGGCGATGGCCGAGGTGCAACCGAAGGTCAGGTAGCGAGCTTCGGTGATCCGGTCCTTCAAGGGGTCTTCGTCGTCGCGGTCGGTTCGAAAGGTAAAGCGGAGGGCGTCGCCGCACGCGATCGACCCGTGCTCACCTAAACCGTCGGCATCCTCAATCTCGCCAAGGTGGGTGCCGGGTTTCCCCTGCACCGCCGCCATGAAGAGATCGGTGGTCTTTTTCGAGTAGTTCCAGGTCATCAATCCTCCGCCCGCCACGAAACATGGCGCACGAGGCATGATAGCGGATCTTATCCATGCGACGGACCCACACATGAGTTTTGAGTTTTTGGTTTTGAGTTTTTAGTTTTGAGTTATCGCGCGCCCACCCAATTCTCGCCGGGATAGGAGGGGTGGAAACTCAAAACTACTCACTTTGCCGATCGTGCTTCTGAAGCTGAAGTACACTCGGACGATGATGGGCTGTTTTTTGTCGATCGTGAGGCGCCGGTGGATAGCGGCGATTCTCGCAGTCCTGCCAATGCTCTCAGCAGTTGTCGTCGAGGCAGCCCACCCGGCTGCGGTTCGGGGCTCGGGGGGGGCGGTTGCCAGCGCCGCACCGGCCGCCACCGAGGCCGGTCTGGAGATTCTCCGCGCCGGCGGCAACGCCGCGGATGCTGCAGTCGCCACCGCCCTCGCACTTGCGGTCGTGTTCCCGCAGGCGGGAAATCTCGGAGGCGGTGGATTTGCGGTCGTCCGATTCGGTGAAGAGGTCAACACCCTGGACTTTCGGGAGATTGCTCCGGCGGCGGCCGCTCACGACATGTACCTGGACGATGACGGCAAACCGCGGCCGGATGCCTCGCTCGTGGGGCCGTTGGCGGCCGGTGTTCCAGGCTCTCCCGCCGGCCTCTTCGAACTCCACCGTAAATTCGGCCACCTGCCGTGGGCCCAGGTCGTGGTGCCGGCAATTCGCCTCGCCCGCGACGGCTTCGTCGTCAACACGAGGCTGCACCGCTCGTTGGCCGCGAGTGAAGAGCTCTTGCAGCGATTCCCTGAAACCGCCGCCGTCTGGCTACCCGAGGGGCGGCCTCCGTCGGCGGGCTCGGTCAAAAAGCTGCCGGAGCTCGCCGCGATCCTCGAAGCTTACGGCGCCAGGGGCGCGCCGGCGATCACCGAGGGACCCGTCGCTGCCGCCGTCGAGCTCGCCGCCCGCCGCCACGGTGGCGTGCTAACAGCGGCCGACCTCGCGGCCTACCGGCCGCTGTGGCGCGAACCGGTGCGCTTCTCGGCTCACGGTTGGCAGGTGGCGTCGGTGCCCCTGCCCTCTTCGGGCGGCATCATCATCGGTGAGACCCTCGGGCTCCTCGATCGCCTGGGTTGGCAGGAGCGCCCGCGATTCGGCGCCGACCGGTACCATCTGCTGACCGAGGCCTTTCGCCGGGCCTACGCCGATCGCTTTCTGCTCGGTGACCCGCGAACCAGCCTCGCAGGCGCCTCCGAGTTGCTGGCGTCCGGCTGGCTCGATGTCCGCGCCGCAGAGATCCAAACGGAAAGCGCGGTGGACTCGGAGCGAGTCCGGCCGTGGTCTCAGGATCGTGTCGAGGCGCACCTCGAAACAACCCACCTTTCGGTGATGGACGGCGCCGGCAACGCGGTCGCGCTGACCACCACCCTCAACGGCAGCTTTGGCTGCGGCTTGCTGGTGCCGGGGGCGGGTTTCTTCCTCAACAACGAGATGGACGACTTCGCGGTTGCACCGGGCCGTCCGAATCTCTACGGTCTTGTTCAGGGGGAGGCCAACGCAGTCGGGCCGGGCAAGCGCATGCTGTCCTCGATGTCGCCGACGGTGGCGTGGAACGGACGGCAGGTCGTGGTTCTCGGCACGCCGGGGGGATCGAGAATACCGACCGCCACAGTGCAGGTGCTGTTGAACATCATTGTTGACGGTGATGCCCTGCAGGCTGCCGTGGACCGGCCGCGGATCCACCACCAGTGGATGCCCGACGCCCTCTTCGCCGAAGCCGATGCAGTGTCTCCGGAAACTGCTCGCGCGCTCGAAGACCGCGGGCACGAGCTGCGCGTGACAAAGACGATTGGCGAGGTGATAGCGGTTCGGAGGCTCGCTGACGGAACGATGGAGGCCGCTCAGGATCCCCGCGGCCCCGGGGCCGCGGGTGTCGTACGGCCGGAGGGGGAGTGATGCGACTTCTCGATGAGCTCCGTGAGGAGCATCGATTGGTGGATGAGGTGGCGGGGTCGCTGGTTCGGTTTTCTCAGGCGGCGGCAGCGGGCGCGGTCGAGCCCTCCGATATCGCCGACTTTGTTCGGTTTTTCAGGATTTTCGTTGCCGGCTTTCACCACCAACGGGAGGAAGAGACGCTGTTCCCGGCGCTCGTGGATCGCGCCGAGGTGTCCGCCGATCGTGGGCCGCTGCCGGCGATCGCAGCGGATCATCGCGAGGCTGTGCTCTTCGTCGATGCCCTGGAAGGTGCGAGCGGGGATTCCGGGACAGCGGCGGAGATCGCGCGACGCTTCGCCCATCACCTGTGGGAGCACGTGGACAAGGAGGAGAGCGTCTTGCTGCCGGAGGCGAGGAACCGTTTGCGCCGCAACGGAATGACCCGGCTCGAGGGTCGCGAAGCCACCGCCGAGGAGCGGGCGGCGCGCGAACTCGGTGAGCAGTTGACCGAACGCTTTCCGCCCGTCGACGATCCCGACCACGTCCGCGGCGACGGGTGCGTCGTGTGCTCGGCCTTCGGCGAAACCTGCGCCGGAATCGAAACCGAGTGGTGGAACGACTGGGAGCGCGAGTACCACCGGACGCTGGATGAAGGCTAGAAAGATTTCGAATTTCGAATTTCGAATTTCGAATTTTCCTCCCAACTCCCACGCACGAGTCGGTGTTGAGCTCTCAGTGTTGAGTTTCGAATTTTCACCCGACCACCCGAATCACTGATGGGCAGGTGTGGGTAACTCAAAACTAAAAACTAAAAACTCAAAACTAGCTTTCGGGGTCGTAGTCCGGGAAGTGCTCGACGACGACGTCGAGGTGGCCGGTGAGCTCCTTGAGCTCGCGGGTCAGGGCGCGGCCGATGACCAGCCGCTGGACCTGGTTCGTGCCCTCGTAGATCTGGGTGATCTTGGCATCGCGCATGTACTTCTCGATGGGGTAGTCCTTGCAAAAGCCGTAACCGCCGAAGAGCTGGACGGCGTCGGTTGTCACCTTCATTGCCGTGTCGGTGGCGAAGACCTTGCCCATGGCCGCCATCTTGTTGACGTTTTTGGCGCCCGAGTCGATCAACCGCGCCGAGGCGTAGACGAGTTGCCGCGCGGCCTCGATCTGGGTCGCCATGTCGGCGAGCATGAACTGGACCGCCTGGTGGGACATCACAGTCTGGCCGAACTGGCGGCGCTCCGAGGTGTAGCGTAGCGCCCACTCGAAGGCGCCCTGGGCGAGACCGAGGGCCTGTGCGGCGACCCCGGGACGGGCGCGGTCGAGGGTCATCATGGCGTTTCTGAAACCACCGCCTTCGCGGTCGCCGAGGAGCTGTGAGGCGGGCACGCGGCAGTCGACGAAGTCGAGCTCGTTGACCGACGCGGTGCGAATGCCCATGGTGTCCTCGCGCTTGCCGACCGTGAAGCCATGTGTGTCCTTTTCGACGATAAATGCCGAGATGCCGCGCATTCCCCTGTCCGGATCGGTGAGTGCGTAGATGGTGAAGACCGAGGCCATGCCACCGTTGGTGGTCCACTTCTTGTGGCCGTTGATGATGTAATCGTCGCCGTCGGGAACGGCGGTCGTGCGCAGGCTACCGGCGTCGGAGCCCGAGGCCTTCTCGGACAGACCGAACGCGATCAGGGATTCTCCGGCTGCGATCGGCGGCAGGTACTTCTCCTTCTGCTCGTCGGTGCCGCCGAGGATGATCGGGAACGAACCGAGGGCGTTGACCGCATATGACACACCGACACCGCCACAGGCCCGTGAAAGCTGTTCGACGATCAGGCACAGGTTGAGAACGCCGGCGTCATCGCCGCCGTACTCTTTCGGGATCCAGACCCCGGTCAGTCCGGCTGATTTCAGAGCCTCGAGAATATCCCACCCGTACTCTCCGGTACGGTCGAGCTCGGCCGCCACCGGCCGCACATACTTCTCGGCCACTTCGCGGGCGCGCTCCATGTAGTCGATATTTTCAGGGGTCAACAGCTCGTGCATCGCAGCCTCCTTCAGTGCTTGTGCCCGCCATTCTACACAGGCCATATCCCGTCTCCGTATCCGTTCCCGCGCCTGTGCAGAGAAAATCCTCTGTTCTTCTTTGATATCCGACTTTCCGGTTAGGTTCCGCGGCGTTCGCGCCGCGGGGCATAACCGGAAAATCGGATTGCGAACATTTTTACCCCTTCGGACGTAATTTAAAGCGAGTCGAGTCGTTGATGGAGGATGAGGAGGAGTTCATGGCCCGTAAAAAGAAACGTTGGTTGATTCTCATCGCCGTGGTTGTGATCGGTGCCGCGGCTGTGGCGTACGCAGCACGAACCAGAGGCAATGGGAACGGCGAGGACGAGAAGGGTCCCGAGATCCCGACCCTGGCGGCGAGCATCGACGATGTCCAGGTCGTAGTTCGCGAGGTGGGCACCGTCGAGCCCGAGGTCAAGGTGGAGATCAAGTCCAACCTCTCTGGAAAGGTGGTCGACCTGCCGGTGCGCGCCGGTGATGTCGTGACCAAGGGCCAGCTCATCGCCCGCATCGAGCCCGACATCAATCAGGCCCAGAACCTGCTTGCGGTGCGCAACCAGGTCCAGGCTGCTTCGATCGACCTCGAGGACGCCAAGCAGGACTACGATGCCAAGCGCAAGCTCTTCGAGAGCGGCCTCATTTCGGTCGAAGTCAACCGCGAGGCGGAGACCCGCTACCGTCAGGCCCAACAGGCGAGCGACGAGGCGCGTGACAAGATCGGGCTGGTCGAGGCCTCCGGCATCCCGGTCGGTGACAACCCCCGCCAGGTGGTCAACATCGTCTCGCCGATGGATGGCGTGATTATTGAGCGGCCGGTAGAGCTCGGTGAGACGGTTACCGGCAGCGGCTCGTTCAACGCCGGCACGGTCATCTCCACCGTCGCCGACCTCGCCACCATGCTGGTCAAGGCCGGCATCAATGAGGTCGACATCGGCAAGATCCACCTCGGTCAGGAGACCCGGATCACCCTCGACGCCTTTCCGCGCGTCCTTTTCATGGGCACGATCAGCCGCATCGCGCCGGCCGCGCGGCTCGACAACCAGGTCAAGGTCTTCGATGTCGAGATCGCGCTCGAGGAGCTCGGCCGTGAGCTCCGCACCGGCATGACCGCCAACATCGAAATTCGCGGCGAGATCCGCGAGCAGGTGCTGACCGTTCCCATTGAGTCGGTCTTCGTTCGCGGTGAAGAAGAGATGGTCTACATCCAGCGCGAGACGCCCCTACCAAAGAAAATCGCCAAGACCGAGGACGATGATGAGGGCGTAGAGGACTCTGAAGGCGAGGAGCAGAAGAGTGACGAAGAGAAGTGGCGTGAGGACCCCCGCCAGGAGTGGCGGAGGTGGTTCGAGGAGCGCAAGGTTGTGACGGGAATTGCGTCAACCACCGAGGTCGAAATCGTCGAGGGTCTCGAGGAGGACGAGGAGGTGGCGCTCGCCGATCCGTCGAAGCCGCAGGAGGAGAGGTCCTGATGCAGACGCTGATGAAGCTCGAGGGCATCACCAAGATCTACGGTGAGGGTAATCTGTCGGTGGAAGCGCTGCGCGGGGTCAATCTCGAGGTTGGCGTCGGCGACTACCTTGCCGTCATGGGTCCGTCGGGTTCAGGCAAGTCCACCCTCATGCACATCCTCGGTCTCCTCGATTCGCCGACATCGGGCTCATACCTGCTTGACGGTGAGGAGGTATCGACCTTTTCGAGACGTCGGCTCGCCCATCTCCGAAACAAGAAGATCGGCTTCATCTTCCAGAACTTCAACCTGCTGCCCAAGGCGAGCCTGTTGCGCAACGTCGAGCTGCCGCTGCTTTACGGCGGCATGGGCCGCAAGGACCGGCGCCTGCTGGCGTACGAGGCGCTGGCCAAGGTCGGGCTCGCCGACCGCGCGAAACACCGCCCGAACGAGCTTTCGGGCGGCCAGCGCCAGCGCGGCGCCATTGCCCGGGCCATTGTCGGCAGCCCGTCGGTGATCATGGCCGACGAGCCCACCGGTAACCTCGACCAGCAGACCGGGATCGAGATTCTCGAACTCTTCGACGAGCTGAGGGCCGGCGGTCAGACCCTGATTATGGTCACCCATGATCCAAACATCGCGGCTCGCGCCCGCGAGACGATTCGTCTCGTCGATGGTCTGATCCTGCCAAACGGGCAGCGGGCCGCTGCATGAACCCCTCCCAGTTCTTCCGCGAGGGCTTGGTCGAGATTCGCGAGCACCTCGGGCGGACGCTGCTGCAGACCCTGGGAGTGATCCTCGGCGTGGCCTCGGTTGTGGCCACCCTCGGGATGACCTCCAGCATGGACGCGAGGAGGGACCAGTACTTCCGCGAATCGGGCGGCACCCTCCTCATGGGCGTCTACAACCAGCCGCCGGGCGAGCTCGAGATGACCGCCCGCCAGCGGGCGAAGACGGGACTCAAACTCTCCGACGCGGCGGCCATCAGGGACACGATCGACGGCTTCGACCTGGTGGTGGCGGAGATCGCCCGCAACCACCGCGTGCGTGCGGGCGCGACCGAGGAAAGATTCCGGATCACAGCCATCGAGCCCGAGTTCATGCAGATGCGCGAGCTCACGATGGGCAGTGGGCGTTACATCACCCCACACGACATGGAGACCGCAGCCGCCGTGGTCGTTCTCGGATCGACCCGAGCGCGGGAGCTCTTCGGCACCGCAGATCCAGTCGGCAAGCTCCTCAACATCGATGGCAAGGCCTACACGGTGGTCGGAGTCACCAAGGAGATGGTGTTTTATTGGCAACGAAGCGATAATTACAACGCCCACGAGTGGCTCAATCGCCTGATCGTGGTTCCCATCACCTCCTACATGAAGCGCCACCAAGAAGCCGGTGCCGAACGCATCGACGAGCTCAACTTGCGTCTGCGCTCACCCGAGGCGCACGAAGAGGCAAGAAAGACGCTCGAGCTGCTCCTGCGTTCGCGCCACGGCATCGAGGACTTCGGGGTCTGGGACCGCAAGGAGCGCATCGACCAGGGCAACCAGGAGGGTATGATCTACAACCTCACCTTCCTCGCCTGCGGCATCATCTCGCTGCTTGTGGGCGGCATTGTCGTCGCCAATATCATGCTCGCCTCGTTCACCGAGAGGATGCGCGAGGTCGGCGTTCGAAAGGCCCTCGGCGCCACCGGATGGCAGATATTCGCCCAGTTTCTGATCGAGACCATGGTGGTCACGGTCTGTGGAGGGGGGGTTGGTCTCGCCCTGGGCATCGTGGGCACGTGGGGGATCATGAACGTCATGCAAATGGAGATGGTTGTCACCCCGTTGATGGTGGCCGTGGCGTTGCTCGCGGCGTCCCTGGTGGGGTTCGTTTTCGGAATGTATCCGGCGGTCAAGGCCGGTCGGCTGGACCCCGTGGTCGCCCTGCGATACGAGTGAGGGATTTATGGTCATCGGAGAAGCCCTGCGCACGACATTTGCTGAGGTCTGGTCGCACAAGCTGCGATCTTCCCTGACCCTGGTCGGCGTTGTTCTCGGCACCTTTGCGGTGGTGTTCATGGTGACCCTCATCGAGGCGGTCAAGGTGGAACTCTCGAACGGCATTGATTCTCTCGGACTGCACGGTGTGCTCTTCGTGAGCGCCGAAACGCCGACCTCGAACCTCGACGTGAAGCGTGCCCATTTGTCGGAAGGTCTGCGGCGCGAGGATGCGGCCGGGTTAGTCGAGTCGAGCGAACAGATTTCATCGGCCGCACCGGTGTCGTTTTCGGAGCAGGTGGTGGCGTGGGGCGATGCGAGTCAATCGGTGCGGATCACCGGCACGACTCGCCACTACGCGGTGGTATTCGACCGAAAAACCGAGGAGGGGCGGTACATCTCCGACCTCGACGTGGAACGGAGGCGCCGAGTCGTCGTCATTGGTCATTTTCTGGCTGACGAGCTCTTTGACGGCCGCGACGCCGTTGGTCAGTGGGTGCGGATCGGCCACCACCGCTTCGAGGTTATCGGCGTCGGCGATCGGGTCGGCAACGAAATGATTAATGACGGTTGGAGCCGGCGCGAGATGGAGGGCGCTACCATCCCCTTGACCACCATGCAGGGGCTCTTCGGCGGCGGCGAGCGCGTCCCCTTGTTGATGGTGAAAGCCGCCAACACCGACAACCTCTCCCAGCTCTTTGCCCATCTCAAGAACCGGCTCTGGCGGCAGCACAACAGGGTCGAAGATTTCGAGATCGAAAACGTCGCCCAAGAGATCCTCGAGGCGGAGGAGCAGATCGACGAGCAGCTCGGAGCGTGGACGATCGTCCTCTTTTCCATCTCCGCGATCTCGTTGGTTGTCGGCGGCGTCGGGATCTTCTCGGTGCTCCAGATCTCACTCGCCGAGCGGTTGTTTGAGATCGGTCTGAGGAAATCCATCGGCGCCGAGGACCGCGACATCCTCGTTCAGTTTATGATCGAGGCGGTCTTCCTGTCGGCGGTCGGCGCGTTCATGGGGTTTCTCCTCGCGGTTGTCCTCTGCGCGGCCCTGGGCGGGTTTTTCGAGGCGGGGCTTCCGATCTCCGGATTTGCCGTCATGCTGGCGGTGGTGTTCGCCATCAGCATCGGCCTCGTCGCCGGGATCTACCCATCTCTCCGCGCCGCCAGGCTCACGCCGGTGGAGGCCCTGGCCGGGTGACTCGCCCGACCATCCGTCGCAAGAAAACCGCAGATCACGCAGATGAGCGCAGATCGTTGGACCTGAGATCATCCGAGGCGTGGGTCACCGGTGCCGATTTCAGACAGCCATGCACCATCCTTTCGTTCACGGCAGGCTGAAGGTCTTCACCAGAAAGACCGCCATCTCGGCCCGGCTCACAGGATTGTGCGGGCAGTAGTTGCCTCCTCCGCAGCCGGCAGTGATACCGCGGGCGGCCACCTCCTCGATCCAGTCCACCGCGAAGGCCCCGGGGCACGGCACGTCGGCGAACACTCCCGTGCACAGCGGTGGTTCATAGAGCGCGCCCTCGAGGGTGGCGAGGAGGAAGACGGCCATCTGGTCGCGGGTCACCGGGTTGTTCGGGCAATAGAGCG